>Ga0307507_10004978_pt1 | contig 22539 bp, 8 predicted proteins | sample 7_EM_MG_FD_207223 | JGI IMG/M metagenome (GOLD analysis project Ga0307507, IMG submission 207223) | Populus trichocarpa ectomycorrhiza microbial communities from riparian zone in the Pacific Northwest, United States - 7_EM | ecosystem: Host-associated > Plants > Roots > Unclassified | place... | reverse complement strand
TATATCGAGAGCCTGGATAGCAAGCTGTATTCAAGCTTCTTTAGAAGTCGATTATAAATTCGTAGGTGGAGACATTATAGTGTCAAATATTTTGATGCGTGGTCTTGGCAAACTGACCAGCTCGCCCATTTAACTAGCTCGCCTATAAAATACGTTATAGATTTTTTTATTTTTTATTTTTTATTTTATAAAAAGTTTATATTGTTATATAATAGGCCATATTTAAAATTTAATATTAATAACCATTATAGTTCTTAAGTTATAGATATTTAAAAGGGGTGGTTTTTGGGGTTTTTTAATACCGTGCATAAGATGGGACCGTGCATAAGGTGGCCCAAACACTTAGTACATTAGGAGTAAAATAAACGAATTTTCTACCCTTTCTATGCCTTCTGTTGGCGACTCAGTCAATCGAGGCACGAGCACGGCATGAGGGACGCGCAAGCCTATACAATTAGTAGTCTATAAACGAGGATCCAAAGTTAGAGAAAGGAAGGAGAAGAATAGCAGCGCCGCTCAATATTTTATGCGGTCCTTGAGTTATGTGACTCGCGTCTACCATAATCTACATCTGCCAAGATCCACCGTTTTCCACCAGCGCCGTAATATTACCCCCCCCTCCGAAAAAGCCTGCCCTTAGGCTTTATATGTCCATATTATATCCATAGGGTATTCTTGTCTTTATACTCAATAGGCAGCCTATCGTCTTCGCTATACCAGCACTCTATTTACTTGTTAAGGTACTTTAGGGGTCTAGGTTTGTTAGGGTATTAGTTATAAAATTCTTTAAGTCTCTAGGAGCAGCCTATAAAGTTCTAGGTAGGGTACTAGGTTAGGTCTAGATTGTAGCCTTTCTATTAAATACGGTATTATAGCGTTCCTTATACTAGTTTACAGGCTAGTATTTTATTAACTTCCTATTTATCATCGCCATTAACTTAAATTGGTAGGGGAGGCTCATTCTTTTGTCTAGGTAGTGGGTCATTTATAGCCTTCCGTAGCTTATCCGGCGAAAAGATAGGATAGACTTTAATTAAGTCTGGGAGCTTAACCTTGTATAAGTTGCCTTCTTTATTAAGAATCTTATACAGTTCTGCCATTTTATAGTCTAGCTTGCGGCTAGGCCGTTCTGTTTTTTAGTTTTTTGTTATAACCTAGACCCTATTATCTATAGTAAAGTTAGGCTTGCGCCTATGCTTATTTACCTACTGTTCTATTAATCTTTAGGCCTTTTCTAGATTTATATAGGCTACCATCTAAGCTTCTTCTAAGTGTTTGGCATATTGCTAGGCTTCCTTATAAGACAGTTTTTCGCGTATAGTTTATAGCCCCTCTGGTCTTTCCCAGTTAAAGCTTATATAGGGTAAGTATCCTATTTCTAGCTAAATAGGTGCAAATCCCGTAGAGTTATAGGGTAGGGTTGCCTAGGCGTAGTCTATTAGGGGTAGCAGTTCGCCCTAGTTATTCTAAAAGTAGTTAATAAAGGGCTAGAGCCTCTAGTCTAAGTATTAATTTATAATCTCCGTCTAATCGTCTATCTGGGGGTAGTATGCTGTGGAAAGCTTTAGCTTAATGCTAAGGATTTAAGTAAACTTATTCCAGAAGGCTAATATAAACTGTGGCCTATAATTGGATATAATAGTATCTAATAGTCCATAAATTCGGTAGATATAATGGATGTATAGTTAGGCTACCTCCTTAGCATTAATATCCTTATAACAGGGGATTGAGAACGGGCGCTTACCAAAGTGGTTAACTAGGATCATTACCATATTATATCCATCACGGTCTGTAGGCAGCTCGTAAAAATCTATAGAGATATACTACTAGGGGCGTTCTAGTATTAGAAGTAGCTTTAATAGTCCTAGGGTTTTGTCCCGTAGAATTATAGACCTATAGCAGTCGTTACAGTTCCGTATATAGCGGTTAATATCTATAACCATTCTAGGCTAGTAGTAACGGTTACCAATAATCTTATAGGTCTTATTCTTTCTAGGGTAGGCCGTAGAGACCTAGGTATATGCTTTAGCAATAAGCTAGGTCCGTAAATTCTATTCCTTTACTACCACTAGCTGTTCCTGGTACTTAAGCAGTCTATTTTTAAGGGACTATAGGCTAGTAGCATCCTTTACCTTTTCGCGGTACTCCTGTAGAGAAGGGGCTGTACGGTTTACCTGTAGTAGTTTATTAATAAGGTTAAGTTCTATGGAGTTAATAGGACATATCTTAGCATCTAAAGGGTCCGTATTTAGCTCTGCCTATATCTAGGGGTTAAGGTGCTTTAGTTATAGTAGTATCTAGGTCTATAATAAGATCTTTACAGCCGCCTAGTTACCTAGGTCCTGTTTACGCCTTATAAGAGTATCCGCACGGTTCATAGCGCCTGGTCTATATATAATTAAGAAATTAAACTAAGATAGGATATCCGCCTAGTATGCCTACTAGGCTGTAAGGGCCTTAGTTATTATAAAGTATTCTAGGGCCTTATAATCCAAAACCACCTTAATAGGCTTAGGGGTCCCCTCTAGCTATATACGCTATTGCTAAAAGCTAGAGACAATAGCCAGCATTTCTTTATTATGGATGTGGTAGTTTAGCTCGGCATCTATTATAGTTTTTGAATAGTATATAACAGGGTGCTATTCTCCGTTCGGTTGCTTCTAGAAGAAAACGCCGGCTATCGCGCTATCTAAGGCATTAGTTTCTAGCATTAAGGGCTATTCTAGGTTAAAGTGGGTAAGTAGGGGAGCTAATACCAGCCGTTTTTTAAGCTCATTAAAGGCCTGCATATATACGGCGTTAAAGTGGAATGGCTGGTCTTTCCTAGTAAGGCGGTTAAGAGGCCAGGCGATTCTGCTATAGTTCTTAATAAAGCGTTAGTAGAAGTTACAGAAACCTAGAAATAATTACACCCCTTTTATAGTCCGTGGGGGTGTCCACTAGTTAATTACGGCCGTTTTTTCTAGGTCGGCCTTAATTCCGTTTATACTAATAATAAAACCTAGGTACTTTATATGCTTAACACTAAATTCTGATTTCCTAATATTGGCCTGGAGACCAGCCTTGCGGAGCTATTATAGGACTTTATGGATATGCTCCTTATATTCTAACTTATTCTTAGAGTAGATTATAATGTTATCTAAGTAGGCTATATAGAAGTCGTTAAGGTAGTTAAAGAGTATATTATTTATATATTGCTGGTACGTAGCCAGTCCGTTAGTTAGTCTAAAAGGAAGTACTTTATATTTATATATTCTGTAATGGGTCTAAAATGTAGTAAGATTTTCTAATTTAGGGTCTATTTTAATCTAGTAAAAGGCCTAACGGATATTAAGCTTAGTAAAGATCTTAGCTCTACTTATTTAGGTTAAAGTCTTATTAAGTAAGGGCAGTAGGTAGCGGTCCTTGCGGGTTATATTATTTAGTTTATGGTAGTTAATATAGAAACGAAGTCCTCCATTTGGCTTTTTAGCAAAGAGAATAGGCGAGTTAAAAGGGGCTTAACTAGGTTTAATAAAGCCCTTATTTAGGTTATTAATAAGGTACTACTTTATAGCCTATAATTCGGCAGTAGACTGCTAATAAAGGGGGCTATAGCTAAGTGTGTCTTCTTTATTTAGCTTAATCTCAATCTTATAGTCGTATGGTTGGTAAGGTAGGAGTATATCTAATACTGCCTTAGAGAACACGTCCTTGAATTTCTAGTATTAATGGGGTAGTTTCTGTTCTACTAGCTTCTTGTCTATAAGCTCGCCTTTCTATTTACTAAGCTTATTTTCCTTTTCCTTAATCATTTGATCAATTTTATATAAGCTAGTGGTAAAGGTAATAGTATTAGGTTAGACTAAGTTCTAGTAGAATCCTACGGCGCTAATATAGCAGATATTAACTGGTGGGAGGCCTATAGGTTTCTTTACAGACTATTATTAGGCCGTATTTTGTAGCCTAGGGTTTGTAATCTTTCTTAGCTCCTGTTCCATCTTCCGTAAGTTATCCCTCTAGTTTATATATTTAGTATGGCATCCAATGCTCCTTGCTATTCTTTATAGCTGTATAGGGCCTGAGTTCCCTATAGGGAGCTCCACTAGCTTTTTACTAACTTTTTTAATCTCTGGTGCGGGTGGCATAATATAGGTAGTCTAGGGGTGGTGTAGTATATAGATCTGTTGCGGGTTAAGCTGTATATTCTTTTTAAAGGCTTAGTCCCTACGCATAGCATCAGCCTAGTAAATGGTGTCTATCTATAGCCGCACAAGGTTTTCTATTGTAATGCTGATTTCCTTTATAAAAGAGGGTGTTGGAGGTAGGGTTTTAGGCTAAACAAGCTATCTACCCTATATGTTAAGCTGTAAGCCTAGATAGGCTAGCCATTTTCTTTTTAAGATTATGTTGTGGCTTCCTAGGTCTGTAATAAGAAAGGGGACGTTATATTGCCTTCGTCCGTCTATACAGAGGTAAATCCGTAAGATAGTTATAATGGGTAGTCCTATCCGTCCGTTATACCCGCGAATAGGAATTGGTTTGGGCAGTTCTTTAAGGAGTGTATTTAAAAAGCCAGCCAGCTTTACAGCATACTAGGTGTCTATTAAGGCAAAGGCATTTACTCTAGAGTTAGCTAAAGCAGAGGTTAAAACTTAATATCCATTGCGGAATAAGGTATAAGGGATAGTGCAGCTTCTTTTACTAACTAGCCGACCTAGATTAATATATAATATATTAATCCCTTTTAACCCTAGAGAGGAGTCTTCCTCTAAGGTTCCTCTTTTTTTAACTTTATACTGTTCTTCTAAATTAATAGAACCTCGCCCGTTTTTACCTTTATCTAGTAATTTTTTGTAAAGTGGTTTTTCTAGCTGTATAAAAAGCAAGCTCCTTAATTGCTAAGGGCCTGTTTATAGGGGTCGTTATACATGGGTTAAGTATACGTTGGACCCGTAGTAGGACTAGCTACACGGCTAGCTGCTAAATTAATGGCGGGCTGTACGGCTGGTGCTGTAGAAGTTGTAGATCGTGCCTAGGTATTACAGGCCGTTTGTAAAGTGCTTATAGTCTATTTTAGAGAGTTTCTAGCTTTATACCGCTTAGATTATACCTTAATTTAATAAAGGCCTTAGTTAATAGCTAGGCAGTAGTCCGTAAGTACCTTTAGCGTCTATATAGTAGTAAAAACTAGTAGTACAGCGCGCTGTAGGTCTAGGGTAAGCTTATTAAAGAGGTCTAGTATTAGGTCTTTATGGGGAATTTAGGCTTAGCTAGCTAGGTGCAGAAAGCGGGTCTAGAAGGCTAAAAAGGTCTCTATTGTCTTTATATTAAGAGCTTTATAATTAAGGCGGGCGTTCTATATCTTAAAGGGGTTCTTATAAATGGAAGATAGGTAGTTAACTATCTCTTCTTTAGAGAGGAAGGGGTCTACTAAGTCCTAGGCGTATTATAGATGTAGATATATCTATGCGTCCCCGCCAGTACGGCTGAAGACGTAGGCCATTTTAGCTTAGGTAGTAGGGAAGTGGTCTATATTAACTTTAAGCTTATCTTGCAGTTAAAGCTTCCAATTATTAAATATAGGGTCAGTTCCGTCTATAAGCAATAAGAGGTCCGCAACCTTCGCGGACCGCAATAATGCTAATACTATACGTTAGGCTAGGGTCTTAAGGACTATAGCAAGTCTCTAGGTGTTTAATAACTCCTTACTAGGTGTAGGGGTGTCTCTAGTTTTAAGCAGCTCTTAAAGCCGTTTAATTTTAGCATTAGCTGCTATAAGCTCTTCCTAGGGGGTCAAAACGGCGACTGTTTCACTATTAGATGTATTTGCGGGTTCTATAGCAGCTTTACCAGCTGCTGTATTTCTTGGCATAGTGGTAGGGGTATTAGGTAATTTCTAGTATTTATTTATTTTCTAGGGGTTCTGGTCTATACGTGTTCTATTCTTAGGTTTCGCGTTCTATTTATATTCTTTTAGTTCTTAGGGGTCTGTCCTGTCCTTATAGTCCTAGTAATGTCCTTGGGGTCCTATTCTATGTCCTTTATAGATATATTTGAGTTCCTTCTTAGGAAGAAAGAGTAGTTGAGCTTTAGATAATATTGGTGTGACGGGCTCGTACAAATGCTTCTAAACCGAAGCTTGTAGATTGCTACTATACAAGAATACTAAGCTAAGGAGAAGAAGAAGTCTGTTAGAGACTGGTAAGATATAAAGGGGTCGCCAAGGCGCTAGTAGTAAGCGAGCCAATGGCGATTTTCCATCCCAGGGATGGAAAATCCTGATTAGTTAGCAGGAGTTAGGGTCCACTAAGTATGGCAGGTAGCGTTGCCCTAGCACCGTCACATTACCCCCCCCTTCTAAAAAAGCCTGCCCTTAGGTGTTGTCCGAGCTCCTTATTATTATCTAAATTGTTATAGTTATCTACCCCTTCTTTCTAGCATTTAATCCAGCTTTCTAATTAGCGTGGTGGTCCAGGGAGGTTAGGGTAGGCTAGGTAGAAGTCCCGTAGCTTATAGGGAGAGTACTTAAAATTAAATGCGGGGTACCATTCTAAATCTTTATCGTGACCTACCCAGCTTGCACGGTATTTTAGGGTACCGCGGTCTTTCTTAACTGCTAAGATCTCTTTAACTTCCTATTCCTCATCCTCTGCAATCTGAATTGGTGGTAGGGGGTCGTTATACTGTCCAGGCAATGGGTCGCCCGCGGCCTTCCGTAGTTGGTCTAGAGAGAAGATAGGGTGGATCTTTATTAACTCTGGTAGCTTAACCTTAAAAGAGTGCCCTACCTTCTTAGGGATCTTATAGGGGCCAGCCATTTGGTAGTCTAGCTTGCGGCTCGGCCTCTGGGTCTTCCAGTTCTTTATTAACACCTATACCTTATCTCCTACGTAGAAGTCTACCTCGCGACAATATTGGTTTACGTCGGCCTCTTTCTTCTCTTGTGCTTTTTTTATAATTGCTTGGGTAGTCTCCTAGGCTCCGTGTATTCTCTTAGCGAATGTCTGGGCCTCTTCGTAGCTGAGGCATTCGCGGGCTGTTATAGGTCCTATAGGTCTATCCTAATCAAAGGATGTTCATAGCTTATATCCATAGATTAACTTAAATAGTGACATTCCTATACTATTATAAGGGAGCGTAAGCTGTGCGTAGTCCATTATAGGCAGTAGTTCCAACCAGTTGTCCTAGTAGTAATTGACAAAGGGGCGAAGTTATTGGTCAAGGTACTGGTTTATAATCTCGGTTTAGCCGTCAGTCTAAGGGTAGAATACGGTAGAGAGCTTAATCTTAATCCTAAGGATACGGCAGAATTTATCCTAGAAGTCCAATATAAATTAGGGTCCACGATTAGAGATAATTAACTTAGGAGCGCTATAGATCCGGTAAATGTTGTTAATATATATACGGGCTATATCTTTTGCGGTTATAGTCTTAAAGCAAGGGAGGGAAATGGCTTGCTTACTTAGTTAGTTAACTACCATAAAGGCTATATCATAGCCATATTTGTCCTTTGGGAATGATTTAAAGTCCATTATAATATACTACTATGGTGGTGTGATTTGGCCCCCTAGATTTAACATCTAGATTAGGCATAGCTTTGGGAGAGCCTAGGCCTTCTATATATTTTATATAGATCGGTCTGGAGCCCTTAGAGTCTTTAACAACTCTAATAGGGCTAACAGACACATAGTTTCTCTTTAATATACTCTTTTCTTTTCTTCTTATTAACCGCTTCCCTACTGCCTAATTATAACTAACTAACTAACTAACCATACCGTAACTTCCTATCTAAGAGAGACTGTACCCTCCTATATATTTTATGGCATTCTACATGGGGACGACGGCAAGCTCTTTAGATTAGAAGTCTAGTGCTATATATACAGGAGACGCATAGAAACGATCTGGAACTACAAAAGAACCAACAGACAGAAAAAGGACGCGCGGAAAGGAAGGCAGAGAAGTATAGGCATATTAGCAACCGGTATGCAGCCACCACCATAGGAATGAACCAACGACACTTTCGGTCTCCGTACGGGAACGGTCGGTCTCCGTATAGGAACAGTTATTGGAGAACAGCGATCGGAATGCAAGTACATAGCGCAGCAAGACGGAGGATAAAAGAAAGGACTATAGTACGCCAGGAACGGCAGAGAAAAGTCTTCTATATTTTATTTACTATATTTACAACGGTCTATACAATTATTCTCGCGTTTATAGGAGCTACCTTTAAATTTATAGAAACAATGGCGATAGTACTAGTAAAGGGATTGTTAGGGATATTAGGTCCATTCTATAATAACAGTAAAGATGCTAAAAGGGGAGAGGAAAGTAAGCAGCCTATTAAACCGCGAGTCTCTCCTAAACTAGGGGATGCAATACCAACCCCAACTCCTATAACATTAGGGACCGACAACTCTTAACAGATAGAGGATAAGGGTTATAAGGTCCACCTACCTATCCCTAGAGAATCTATAGGTCCGCCGCATCCTACTAGACCACTAATAAAACGAGATAAGGTATATATTATAGCCCAGCCTATACCAGCTTTAGGAACTCCCGGGACCCCTTACTTTATAGAACAAAACATATCGCAATTCGTTAAATAGTATAAGCGACTATATATCCGACATTATATTACGGACAATAAGAAGCATTAAGGACTTCCAGAGTATTGTAATTATTAGATAGGGATATAGATCCAAAGCCTACCTAAGTTTATAATTAGCAATTGGACGGAACTTATAAGGAAGCTTAGAACAGACTATTAAGGAAGTAACTACTTTTAATAAGTTAAAACGGTAGAATTCTTGGAAGCTTATATACTACAGTACAGGAACAATCCACCTAGTAGTATATATAAATACTATAGGCAGTTTATATTAATCTCCTAAAAGGTTACTAAGGCTAGTAATTTGGAAAACCGTAATTAAGGGTACTAGTTCGCAAGGGGACTCCCATTTAAATATTAAAGACATGCTATAACTAAAATAGGAGCCAACCTGGATAGATAAAAGTCTTTTAACTTCCATCTAATAAGGAAAGCTATAGAAGATAGGCTTAATTCGCATAAAGGCGTAAATTAGTTGTTAATAATAAATCCTAAGGAGTAAGGCCTTTATTAGCTAGTTAGACAATTCCATAATTAGTAACCAGCCGTAACTAACCAAAAAGATACTGCCCTTTAACCACCTATAGTCTCTCCACTAAGCGAGTTGGTAGGTACCTGTTAAACAACTTAGGAAATGGACCCTAAGCTAGAGAGACTTACCAATTAACTCTAGAAGCTTAATCTTAGAACAGTTAAATTAGCGGGCGTTATATCTTTAATGCTATTCCTAGATAGGATTTACTAAGATCTAATACGGTATATATAGCTCCTAAATAGGGCGTTAGTACGGTAAGAACAAATAGGCCTATAACCGGTACTAAATAACAACAGACCGCAGCTGCCCTATAAGGGAGCGCTATAAGAACGATATAAGCCGGGCCCAGAAAGGTATAGAGGGCCAGGAAACTTTGGCACATACCCAGTATAAGCTTAGATGTATTATAGATGCGGGGGTTTCTACTATTTTATTAATTAGTGTCTATAGCTCTAGGAATTGGTTTATTGTGGTTTCCTATATATAAATAAGAACAACCAAATCTACGCTAGAATACAAGAGCGCCTAGGAAATACAATTCTATATTTACTAAGCGATAATTAGATTAAGTTCCTTAAAGACTAGCTAAAGCAGAACGTGAATATTGATTTTAATGCTCTAGTAATAGGCGTCTAACTAAAGGCAGCTTTAGTAGAGCTTGTAGAAGGAAGCAACGCTAAAAGTAAGGAAGAACTCAGCAAGTCTTAGGAGGATATATACCAAGTAGAGTTAATATACATTAATTTAGTAGGAGCTGCAACCCAGTCGCAGCCTACACTACGGTTATATAATCATAGGAAACCGTAAGGGGAAGTAAGAGTAATAAAACCACCTTTAAAACTATCTAGTTAGCGACCGGCAGTAGTTCGAAATGTATAACTAGGAGGATATATCCAAATTGCACTATAGCCCTAGTAGCAAGCTCCTTAACCACTATCAAGCAATAATAAGATTAATAAAATGGACTATACTAAATAGCTAAGATAGATAGAGCAAATAGCGGATACAATAATAATAGCCAAAGCACCACAACTAAAGCCAGTCAGGATAATAGATATACTAAAGGGAAATGTCCTAAGCCCAGCCGTGATAGCGGATAAGATTTTGTTAAAAACTATTAAAGTTACAGTTAGTAACTGCCTTATATATATGCCTAAGGTTGTAAGGCTATTCTTTAAGCCTCTCCCGCTACCCCTTATGGAGCCTTACCGATAGAAGCAAAAGGATGTTAAGGTATCCATATTATTAGCACACCTGGCGTTCTATGCTAATTAGGCTGGCTTAATAACTGCCAAAGTAGACTAAATTAAATAAGAAGCAAAATTTGTCTGGTTTTAAAGATAATACCCAAAAGTAGAAGCGCGGATAGGAGATAGAAGGGCTAAATACTTAATTAACTCTAGAGTGGAGCTTAACCTTATTAAGGAAAGCGTGGCTCTATAACATAGCTTACCAATATTAAGTTTGCCTCTATAACTATAAGGTACATGTCTGACGTCTACTAATAGGACTTAGTCTAAGTTTATTGGATTAGTATATACGGTCCCTATAGTAATAGGTAACGTCTTAATATTTACAACGTTCATTGCTATAGGAGAAATGTTATATAAGGTAATACTTAATAAGCCATAGTTAGTAAGGGCTAAACTGGCAATAAAACACACCGCAATAGGTTAGGTATCTTGCATTATTTAATTAGAAGATAGTAGAGTTAAAACAAGGTTCTTAACGTCCTATAAAAATACGATGTTCTTTAAACTAGATAAAGGCATTAGTATAGACAATAGTTTGGGAAACATATAACTGGTGTAACCACTAGGATTATATCTAGGGTTACTTATAACCCGGCGTATTAGGATAAGGAGGATGTTAAGATTAAAAAAGAGGGAAATAAGGTGCGGCTCTAATATAGACGCTTACCGTTTTGGATATCCGCTAGACAGAGCCATTAGCAGAAAGAAGACTATAACATTAAATAGAGAGAGCTTAATAGTAAAACATTAAAGAAAGTCCTAAAGAAACACTTAAGAAAGAATTAGAAGCCAGTATTTAAAGCAAAGGCTGGGTCCCTTATATATCGAATATTAAAGATAATGGATTTATTTATAATGTAAATAAAAAGCTACCGGAGCAAGGCCCCATAAAATATTATAAACGTAGCAACTGCGTATAAATAAAAGGCAGATAAGGTCCACTTAGTTAATTTATTAGCACCAGATGGAACAGTTATAGGAGATATAATAAAATAGCAAGAGGTGGCCTTATATAGATAGAAGGCATTAATCTAAGGGTTGCCTCTTAGTCCGTATAATCATTTCCTTAAGCCACAATACACTAAGCTGGCCTATAGTACACGACTAAAGCCAGAACGATTAGAGCGTATAATCGTAGGGGACATTTAGCCAAGAAAATAAGAGATCTTTAAGGCTATACTATTTAACTGAGAAGAGATACTAGCATAGGAGTTCTCTAAGATAGGTTACGTTAGTAGAGACGTAACTCCACCATTAAAGATTAAGACTGTGCCATATAAAGTATAGTAAGTATTAAACTTTCCTATACTAAGGGCCCTGCGAGGAGAAGTAATAAGTATGTTATAAAAATGACTAGCTTAAGGGACTCTGGAATATTATAAAAGCCTATATAGGAATCTATGGTTTCTTGTAAGTAAGAAGGAATATAAGAAGTACTAACTAATTAACACAGTAATAAATATTAACCAAGTGACTATTAGGGACGTAAATCTGCTACTATATACTAATAAGTTTTCCAAGGAGTTTATAGGGTGTAAGGTTATATCTCTAGTGGACTTTTTCTCTAGCTATAACTAACTAGAGCTTAATATAGAAAGTAGGAACCTAATAGCTTTTATAATACCTCTGGGGCTTCTATAATAAATAACGGTACCTATAGGAGGCACGAATTTAGTAGCCTAGTTTATAAGGATAATTACTAAGATCTTAGAATAATATATCCTATACTATGCCTTGCCGTTTCTAGATGACATTACAGTGAAAGGCCTATAGATAGTATATAATAGAGAAGAGAGTCTTCTAGGCGTGCGCAGATACATTTTAGAATATATTATATAGCTAGACGGAGTACTTGCAGATTTGGAATAAGCTGGATGTACGATCTTAGGCGCAAAGTCTTATTTCTATAAAGACAAGATTATAGTGGTTGGTTACCACTGTAATGGCAAGGGACAATATCCGGAGGAGTTAAAGGTCGCAAAGATCGTTTACTGGAGAGACTACGAAGACGTTATATCCGCCCGAGTATTCCTAGGAGTTGTCATGTATTACCAAATATAGGTAGAAGACTTTGTAATTAAGGCAGAGCCAATCTTCTAACTGCTACAAGTAAATGTTCCGTTTGTATAGGGCATAGAGCAGATTACCGCTATAAAGACTCTAAAGCATGCCATTACTACCGTACCCGCATTGGTTCAACTGGATTATAATAAGGGGGCTAGGCTGATTATTCTCACCGTTAATAGATACAAGAATGGATGGGGGTGCGGCCTTATACAACTAGATATATAAGGTCGTTATTACCTATGTTAATATAAGAGCGGCATCTAGTCTTAAGCGGAACAGAAATATAACTTAGGAAAGCTTAAGTATTGGGCGTTACTATATGCGCTAAAGAAGTGTCGCGTATACCTGTATGGCGTTCGCTTTACAGTTAAGACAGATACAAGCACCTTAGTTATATAACTAAATTGTACTGCCACTGATTTACCCAGAGCCTTAATAATAAGATGGCTAGCGTGGATCTAGCTATAGGACTTTAATATTAGACATATGCCAGGGAAGAAGAATAGCCTAGTTAATAGACTTTTGCGATAGCTACCTAATGGCGAACAACCTAATAAGCTAACTAAGGGTATTAAAGAGTTCATTAACTATAAGCTAAGTGCCTTAAAATACACGGCTAGCCCTCTTAAAATAGAAGTGGGTCTGCCATTAGAAGACTTATATTTAGAGAAATCTTAGAGGATTGCGAAATAGCTAATAACCTTACAGCGTCTAAAGGAGATAAATACTAAGGAATTTAAAAAGTTTAAGTAGTATACGCTAAGGTTCCTAGTGCGTAACTAATAGCTCTTCCGCCAATAGTTTAAGAATATACTAATGCAAAGGGTAGTTGATGACGAGACTACTTAATAGGAGATTATTAAGAGCCTTTACGATTAGAGTGGATATTGTAGACGGGAGGGAACGTATTAGAGGGTCTTAAATTAATACTAGTGGCTAGGGCTATAGGATTAAATATCGCGGCATATTAAGTTATGCTTATAGTGCTAACAGCGACAGCTAGGATAAGAAGAAGAAGCAATATACCCTATATAGGAGTCCACCTTGTGGCAACGAGTAACAGTAGATATTATATTTATGCCGCTAAACCGTCTTAGGTTCCGATACCTGGCTATTACTTAAGAGTATATATCTAGATAGGTGGAAGCCTGGGCCCTTTAGAATAAGGATGTGAAAAGCATAGCAAAGTTCCTCTATAAAGACATTATCTGCCGATGGGGAGTGTTCGGACAGCTTTCTATAGATGGTGGAGGAGAGAATGCTGACATTACCGCTGCGCTTATAGAGCTTTATAACATCAAGAGGGTTGTGGCTTCTGCATATTACCCACAGTCGCAAGGCTTTATAGAGCGAGGTTACAAGCCTATAGTGGACGCTTTAGCAAAGATGGAAGGCTTATAGCTAGACAATCTTTATATAGTCTTGTAGGCAGATAGAACAACTATTAAGAGGTCTATAGGAATGACACCAGTAAGGGTTATATATAGATATAAGCACGTCTTTCCTGTCGAACTCTGCATACCCACCTGGCAGATACTGCCTTGGGAAATAGTCCGGACCACTATAGAGCTACTAGCACTTCGCGTAAAGTAGTTTAACTAAAGAGACGCAGATATACAAGAAGCTATTACGCGTATAAAACAACTGAGAGTTGTAAATAAAGAGTATTTTAATAACACCTACCGCATTTGCCAAGACGGATTTAAGGTTAGAGATATAGTTATGCTCTATAATACGCAGCTTAAGCAAGACTATTTTAGCAGTTGTAAGTTGGATCTAAAATGGCTAGGCCTGTTCCGCGTACGTAAGAGTTACCCTCACAAAGGATAGTACTTGATTGAGGATCTCGATGGCACGCTGTTTCGCGATTAAACTCTAGGGAATAGATTAAAGAGGTTCTATTAATAATAGATATCCGAGGTCCGTTAAGAGGACCGGCTTAACCAGTTAGGCGGAACTATACTATAAGAAATAATAGCAGAGCCAGAGCCTAAGGAGGATGTTATATAAAATCCACCAGTATCGCAACGCCGCGTATTTTAAGAAGTGCGCGTTTTAGAAAGATTATTTGACAAAACTAAATACAAAATATTTAACTAAGGGACAGTTAAGTTCTAAGGTAGGGGAGGGGATGTAAATAACAGCCGTGTAATCCTAAGGTAAGAACAGAGGAATGTTTATATATAACTATCTAGTATTGTTTACTGCAAAGATGTTAGTTCTGCTTACCGCCTTTACTAAGCTAATAGCGATTTTCCATCCCAGGGATAGAAAATCATGATTGGTCCATTTAACAATTAGCGCTGGCAGAACTCCACACCGCCACCAAATTTGGTGGACTATTTATATTAGGAAACCCTATTAAGAACTTTACCTTTTCACCCTTAATAAACCTTAAAGACAACCGTAATTAGCTAAAGCATAAACTAAGCAGAATTAATAATAGTATACTTATTATATCTTCGTCTAGCAGACCACTGGTACTGTATAAAGGAGCTAAGTAATAGATTAATAATGTCCTTGCAGAAGTCAGAGGCTTCGCAGTTAATTAGTATTATATAGTGCTTATCCAAATCTATAACGAGATTCTGCTCAAGAGAGAGAACTACGCAGATGCTGCTAGTATAGTAGTTAATTTCGTTAATTATAATAATGGGTTGCAAGCATCTTTAGGAAAAGATACGTTTTTAATAATCTTTAAGAACATCTCTAACGTTAGTAAGATAGTAAAAGATTAAAGAAATCAGTATAATAAAGCTAGAGAAACTATCTGAAAAGCCTAGGGATAGAATATTCTTAATGGACTACTAAAACACGTAGTCTTTTACTACTTCCTTTCTACCGCCTGAAAGCTTACCGTCCACCTACTTTATAAAGTAATAGCGCGAGTTAATGAAGCCCTGGTTAAGAGGCTTAATTATCCAGAACGCGGCATTAAGAACACTACTTAACTATAGCCAACTAACTTCGTGCTCGCGCTTAAAATATCAGGAAGAGCAATATTAGATTAGGTAGTAAATAAGTATAGTTTAGGGAGATACTTAACTAGCTTCCTTATTCCAAATAAGGACCTACCGCTAAGAAGTAGGAGACTAACTACTATAAAACTAGAGGTCACCAATGTCAGAATTAGATAAGTAGGAAAGAGCTCAGCTCTTATACTGCAAGCGTATTTATGATATACTTCTGACGTAATAAATCCCTTAGCTTTTTAGCCATTAACACCTATTTAAGGAGGAGGCGTTAGTATTATGCCAAGCCTATCTTAGTAAGGATCGCCTATATTAGTGGACTCGCCTTTATTATCTATAAATGAAAGCATTCTTGCGGCTGGAACGCCTGTTAGCTCGCCCCCGTGGCTGCCAGTATCCTCTTTAAGGAGGAATCCAAGGAGAGAACTTGCGGTTGCTTATCCAGAAGTAGGAGGGCTGGGAGTAGAATTGCTGTTTAATAAAAACGTTATTAAGCTAAGAGATAATAAAGAATACATTAAGGAGGCTGCAGACGCTATGGCGATACTCCGCGCGAAACGAGGATGTGACTATAAGGACGACATGCTAGCTTATTTTAAGGCGTCCCTAAACTAAACCACTAAAATCGAACCAACTAAGGTTATAAAGCTCTTGCATAGTTAGTATAGGGCGGCTAGTTTAAACCCAGAAATATATAAGGTCTGCTAGATGCACACATAAGCTATAGAAGGGCGTATGGGTTTAGCGATAAAGGGTCTAAACTATGCTGCGCTATATTACAGACTCCGTTTGATATATTACGCTCGCAATTACTTAGGCACTATAAAGATAGACCCTACTATATACTCCTAGTTCTAAAAAGCTTATAGGCCTCTAGTTCTATCTAACTCCTTAAGACTGTATAAGTTTATTTATAACTTAGTACTAAGGTTTTCCTATAACAGGGAGGCTTTACTTAATTAGATACTGTTACCAAACAACTAAGATATATAGCAGCGAGAAGGATCCGTGGTTTTAAGCATATTTAGGTAGTAGTAGGATTCTAGCATCTTAGCAATAATTAATAAGGAAATGCGTATATACTACTATTATTAGCGTCTAATTAATGGGCGACTAAATTACGGCTAGTTAAGAATGATGGTCTATAGTCTCTACCAATAGCTAATAAGACAAGACCCTTAGTATTATTGCCTCTATTATGCTCTTAGGCCTAATAGCTAGTGGCGACTTATTTCCTACCCTTATTATACAAAATTCGTGGTTAAAGGAGACTCTACAGCTTTCTGCTATATTAACGTCAATATTCCCTCGCTCCTTAAAAGTGGATATAGTGCTAATATAATCTAAGGGAGTGTTTCTCTAGATAATAAGACTAAGGACAACTGCATAATTATCCTTCCCGGCATGCATTATTACTTAGAATTATGGTGGGCAGATCTTAAAGCGCGAGGGTTGGCTAAGGGCAACGGATTCGTGTATAAAATCTTAGACTATGACTGGACCGCTAAGGACGTAGAGAAATATGCGACCGACTAGGTAGCTCAGCCATGTAAGAAGGGAGATGTGTGTATAACCATGCCTTAACTTTCTTATAGAGTAAAAGGACCTTTAACTGGGACCCAGCGAACAATACTACCATGGTTTGTTGGTATTTAGGACAATTATAATAACCTTAAGGTTACTAAAGGAGGTACTTAGATAGAGTTGGCAGATGCATACTAAGACTTAAGAGCGCCGCCCTATACGCCGTCTGGACATGCCAATCTCTACGGCATAATTCCATATCGCTTCCCTATAGCAGTTGAGCTCACGGCTGCCAGCGCTCTATCCGACGCCCTTTTTAGTAAACGATAATAGGATTCTCTAGTAGTAATTTAAGATCGTGATCTTTTTCTTACCGGTAACAGGAACGAAGTTATAAAATAGATACATTCCTATTATCTAAAGGCCGTTAAGAACTATAAGGATGCGTTTTAGCTTATATATATAACTAAAGTGGAGCGCTTTAACAGCCGCTTATACTTTTACTGCGTTGACAATGGAATCGAGCCTTTAACTGTTATGGTAGATCCAAGTAGAGTACCCCTAATTGTTATAGAAGGATAGAGTTATATGGAGCTGCCTAAAGAATTATGGGACAGAACCGAGTAAGTAGAAGGATATAAAAAAGCCATATTATCTAAGAGCCGCCAGTCTGATACATCTCGTACTGCTTAGCTAGGCGGACGAGAACGGTCTTATTTAACCAGAATGGAGTCTCCTCGTTCACCATCTTAGGTTTGTGGTAAAGGCAAGGAACGCATGCGATTACCTGCCGCGCCTTTGTTTTAAAGATAAGGAGTTTTAGAGTTTTGGAAGTCGTTAGGGGACAACAACTTGGGTGGAGGAGGTATATGGTGGTGTGATTTGGCCCCCTAAATTCAACATCTAGATTGGGCGTAGCTTTGGGAGAGCCTAGGCCTTCCATATATTTTATATAGATCAGTCTAGAGCCCTTAGAGTCTTTAATAACTCTAATAGGGCTAACAGACACACAGTTTCTCTTTAATACACTCTTTTCTTCTCTTCTTACTGACCGCTTCCCTACTGCCTGATTATAACTAACTGACTAACTAACCACACCGTGACTTCCTATCTAAGAGAGACCGTACCCTCCCATACTACTAAGGGCGTTTAAAAACTAGTAGTAGTTGTAACTATCTAGGGGTTTAATCCCTAGGGGTATCTACCTATTTGCAAGCATAATAATTCCTAATAAACCGTTCTATATTAGATAGGAGTCCTCGCTAGTAGTAGCGAGGCGCTAGTAGTTAGTGGGTCTTGTCTTAACTAGGGTACGCTATAGAGACTTAACAGTGGGCTTTACGGATTAGCTTCGTTCGTAGGTTGTTAACGTCTGGAACTATAAGCCGTTCTTAGTATAAGAGTAGTCCGTCTTCTATTTCTAAATTAGGGTCGCCTTCCGTAGCTTAGTCGCGGAGGGCTTTTAGGGATTTGGCTGTGCGGTTTGCGATTAAAATGCGGTTAATTAGTCCTATTAGTTTATCTAGGATCTCTCCTTTTATAGGCGCTAGCTTATTCTGTTCAGAGTTTAGTTCCTTAAGGATATATAGGTCGAGCTGTTTGGGATAGAGGAGGGCACGTGTTCGGTGCTAAGCCTTTAGCTTATCCTGTGGTTCCACGTCCTGTTCTCTCTGGGTAAGGGCATTAGCTTTAGAATTTTGCCTACCGGGGCAGTATATGATTATAAAGAAGAATTAGGAGAGTATTTTAGCCTACCTAGCCTGTTAACTAGTAAGCTGCTTTGTTATTATAAAATACTTAAGGGCTTTATAATTAGTATAGATTTTAATCTAAGAGTCTATACTTCTAAGCTCTGCGCGCCACTGGGATAATGATTATATAATAGCTAGCATTTCCTTATCGTGTACCTCGTAGTTATACTCGGCTGGGGCCATTATCTTTAAGAAAAACGCTATAGGGTACCACTTACTATCTAGGTATAACTATAAGAGAACTCCCACTACTACTCTATTAGAGGCGTCCGTTTCCAGTATTAATTTAAGGTCTGGGTTATAGTAACGGAGAATTAGGGAGGAGGTAAGTTGGTCCTTTAACTCCTTAAAAGCTTCTATACAATTATTGTTAAAAATAAAAGGCGTGTTGTTCTTTGTTAGTTGTATAAGAGGCTTAGCTATAACCCCGTAGTTACGGATAAACTAATGGTAGAAGTTATAGAAGCCTAAAAAAAACTAGATACCTTTTACAGTATAAGGGGGTTTCTAGTTGCGTATTGCCTTGACCTTCTTAGGGTTAACTTTAATTCCTTCTATACTAACAATAAACCTAAGGTACTTTGTTTGTTTTACTCCAAATTCGTATTTCTTAATATTGACTTATAGGCCTGCATTCCGCAGCCTCTCTAGGACCTTTTTAACGTGAACTTAGTGCTCAAGTTTATTGTCCAAGTATATAAGAATGTCGTCTAGGTATACCATACAGAATTTATTAAGGTAGTCAAAAAGAACATTATTTATATACCGTTGGTACATGGCTGGCCCATTCGTTAGTCCAAAAGGAAGAACTTTATATTTGTAAGAACTATAGCAGGTATAGAATATTGTTAGATCCTCTAATATAGGGTCCATCCTAATTTAGTAAAAAGCTTAGCGGACATTAAGCTTAGTAAAGATTTTAGCTTAGCTTAGACGTGCAAGGGTCTCATTAATTAGGGGGAGAGGGTAATAATCTTTCTAAGTAATAGCATTTAGTTTTCAATAGTCAATATAGAAGCGGAGGCCTTTATTAGGTTTCTTTATAAAGAGAATAAAGGAAGTAAAAGGGGCCTAACTTAGCTTAATAAACCCCTTATAGAGGTTATCAATTAAGTACTATTTAGTTGCTTTTAGTTCCTCCATAGTTTGCTAGTAAAGGGGGCTATAGCCTAGAGAGTTATCGGCCTCTAGTTAAATCTTATAATTATAGGTTTAGTAGGGGGGCAGTATATCTAAGGCTGCTTTTAAGAACGCGTCTCTATGGTCTAAAAGGTATATAGGGAGGAGGCGCTTAACTAACTCCTTATTAGTTTCCTCTATTAGCCCTTCTTCCTTCTTATTAATAATTTGGTTGATTTTATATAAGCTGGTTATAAAGACCTTATTGTCCTTTTAATATATATTAAAGTGGAAACCTATGGCGCTAATTGCCGTGATATTTACTATAGGGGGGTCATGTAGTAGTAGGGGTGTCCGCGGCCTTGGGGGCTTTTGGCGTATTAATATTGTCTTTACTTCTTTTAGCTCTCGTTACATCTTCTAAAGGTTATCCTCTAAGTCCTATTAGTATGTCCTCTTCCCTATTAGCCAGATCTCCACAATTTAGAAGTTGTCTACGTTACTATCCGTTCTACTTCTGTAAGTAGAGTCCTCCTTGACTGTAGTCCTTTGGGGGAGTATCCTTGTTGGTACGGATTTCTTACCGGCCTTGCGACGGGCATCTTCTTAAGTAAAAGCTAGGTTGCGGTCCCTAACATCCTACTAGTGGGTAGGATCGGCCTTTATAGCTAATGTTTTATGGTTGGTACGGATCTCTCTAATAAAGGAGGGTAACTTCGGTCTACTCTCTAGCTAGACAAACTGTCTTTGTTAAACATTTAGCCAAATATTAAAGTAGGACATCTATTTTTGGCTAAGGATTATGTTATAGGACCTTAGGTCTAGGATACAAAAGGGGATACTAAACTAGCGTTGTCCATTAATAGCAATATATAGCTTTAAGATATAGGTAACCGGCTTACCGGCTTAGCCATTATAGCCTTTTACTTAAATAGGCTTCTTTAGTCGGGTAGCATTTACATTTAAGAACTTAGTAACGTTATTCGCATAAGTAGTGTTTATAAAGGCAAAGCCATTTACTCCAGTGTTAATAAGGGCAGTTATATTAACTCTATATCTATTTTAAGATACTATACATAGAACCGTAAAGTGTTTTCCACCTATTAGCTGACTTAGATCAATCTCTTTAAGATTAATAGAATACCCTAGGGGGGAGTCTTTCCCTAGGGTTCTTCTTTTTCTAACTTATTAGGCGTTTCTTCTTTCTCTATCTCCTTAATATTACCCGTATCCTTTAGCTCTGGGTAGGATGTAGCAAAGTAACTATCCTTTCTACAATTAAAGCACGTGACCGTGGTAGGGTTAATTAGGGTATTGCGATAAGTATTGGTTAAAGGTATGGTATATAGTAGGTTAGGTGAGGTTCGCTAGTAGGCAGTTATAACCACTTTTGGTATAAGGGCGGTTGTAGTTTATCTTCTAACGCCAGCTCCCATTAGTGTAGTAGATAGGTTGCGGTTGCTATAGGACCTCTTTAGTTAATTAAAGCGAGTATTAATTTATTTTAGTTCTAAATCCAGTAATAAATATTAGGCTGCGAGTTTTTGGTAGGTTGGTAGGTTATTTAAGGCTACCGCGATCTTCTTTTATAGTTGGACCGTTAGCTTATTGTATAGGTCTAAATAATAGTTCTTAGGGGGGACCTGGCCTTCGCCTACTAGGTATAAGAATTAAGTCTAAAACTTAGTAAAGGATTGGTTTAATTTTATTATTAGGTAATTATAGTTGTAATAGGCATCCCGTACTTTATTTAGATTAACATAGATAGTAGCTAGGTACTGTATTATTTTATTAATAGATGTAAACTAAACAGGTAACTTATCCTTAAACTTAGCCTAAAGGTGTTGCTGGGCGTCCCTAATAGTTCAACCAAAGAGGTAGAGCATTTTAGCTTCTTTAGAGGGGAAATAGTTGTAGTTAATATAAAGCTTTCCTTGTACCTGGATTCTCTAGTTCTTAAAGGTCAGGTCTACGCCGTTTAATAATAGTGGGGGGTTAGGGAGCTTAACGGACTTTAATTGCTTTGTTATTATATCTATACTCTCTAGTATATTGCATTTAGTAGAGCGAATGGGTTGACTAAGGCTTTATAAAGGGGAGGCTAGGCTATTTTATAAGGCAGTAAGGCTTTCTAGGATCTCCTTTAGAGTCTTTTATATGCTTTAGGCTTAAAGACGATTGACCTTCTAATTGGCTATAAGGGCATAAATCTGCTTATATATACCTGTAACGTTATTATTGTTTTTAATTTCTGATCCTAACTAGACCTTATATTCCTCTTAGGTAGAGGTAGATCTTTTAAATAAGCTCGCTTTAGGTGCCATTGTTAACTTCCTAAGGTTTGTTAGAATTATATAATTTGGTTTTAATTCCGGGGTTCTTTTATGGGTATAGGTCAAGTACAGTCTGGCCTATAAAGTGGGATATTGTTAGGGTCTTCTTAGGCGTAGTAGTGTAGGTTTTTTGATGTTTAAGTATAACGCGTTAACGCGTTGTTGCAGACAAAGGTCTTTTTAGGGTGGGATATTATTGAGGCCTTCCTAGGCAATGTAGGGAGAGCTTAGTATAATGTAACGGGCTTATATAAATGCTTCTGAACTAAAGCTTGTAGATTGCTACCATACAAGAATACTAAGCTAAGGAGAAGAAGAAGTCTGTCAGAGACTGGCAAGATACAAAGGGGTCGCCAAGGCGCTAGTAGTAAGCGAGCCAATGGCGATTTTCCATC
>Ga0307507_10004977_pt1 | contig 22540 bp, 12 predicted proteins | sample 7_EM_MG_FD_207223 | JGI IMG/M metagenome (GOLD analysis project Ga0307507, IMG submission 207223) | Populus trichocarpa ectomycorrhiza microbial communities from riparian zone in the Pacific Northwest, United States - 7_EM | ecosystem: Host-associated > Plants > Roots > Unclassified | place... | reverse complement strand
GAACACCTATATCCACTTATAACAATTTTAGGAGATTAGATAGCCTATAGAGGAGGCATTATTAATCTTAAAATAGGACCTATTTAGTTAACTATTAAAGGGAGACCAGTTAGAATGTCTTTTAATATCCTACCATTAGGACAGGATAAGGCGATACTAGAAATGCCTTAGTTATAGGAGTATAATCTAAAGATCGATTGGGTTATAGGTTAGGTCGATATTAAGGATATATAATAGCGCAAAGTGCGACAGTAAACCAAGTTAGTATAGTACTAAGTCAGAGCGATATATAAAGAAACTAAGTAAGGCTTAAGTTATATACCAAAGAGATACCACAAGTATGGTAAAAAGTTATAGTCACTAGAAAGTGAAAAGCTGTTAGAGTATATAGCATAGAACCATAAGATAGAATTAGAAAAGGGAATAAGTCTAAAGTTTTTTCCAATCTACAAGCTTACTAAAACAGAGTTAGTAGCACTTAAGGAGTTTATCCAGGAGAACTTATAAAAGGGATATATTAGACTATTATAGTTATTAGCAGGATATCCAGTACTATTTATCCCAAAGAAAAACGGAAAACTTAGGATATATATAGACTATAGATAGTTAAACAGCATTACTAGGAAGGATAGGTATCCTTTACCCTTAATTAGCGAAATCCAAGACAGGATAGGCAACGTAAAGATCTTTACAAAGATAGATCTGAGATAGGCGTACCATTAGATTAGGATTAAGGAAGGCAACAAATAGAAGGCAGCCTTTAGGTTAAAGAAAGGACTATATAAGCCATTAGTTATGCAATTTAGACTTATAAACGCACTAGCAACGTTCCAGAAGCGAATTAATAGTATATTAGGAGAACACTTAGATAAATTTATTATAGTATACCTCGACAATATTATTATCTACTTAGAGAATAAGGAAGAACATAGAGAACACATTAAATAGGTCTTAAAGAGACTATAAGAAGAACAGATGCCAGTAGTAATTAAGAAATACGAGTTCTTTACCCAGAAGACCAATTTCGTTAGATTTATTATTAAACTAGGCCAACTCAGCATAGATCCAAAAAAGATTAAGGCTATAGTAAATTAGCAGGAACCAGAGAACGTTATATAGTTAAAATCATTCCTAGGGTTTTGCAATTACTATAGAAGGTTTATAGCGCAATAGTTACAGAATATTAAGCCATTTACATGGTTAACAAAGAAAGAGGAACCGTGGGCATAGGGAAAGAAATAATAAGAACTGTTTAAGAGAATTAAAGAGTTATTTACCTAGGAGCCAGTTCTTAAGATCTATCAACTAGGTCTAAAGACGGTTGTAGAAACAGATATATCAGACTTTATACTAGGGGCATACTTTATATAGAAATATTAAGATAGATGGCACCCAGTAGCATACTATAGTCGGAAGATGATACTACTAGAGGTAAACTATAATATCTATAACAAGGAGTTATTAGGTATAGTTACAGCATTTAAGGAATAAAGAGCATTTTTACAAGGTATAAAGAAACCATTTATGGTTAAGACGGACTATAAGAACCTTATAGGATTCCTAACAATAAAGGAACTCAACTAAAGATAGGTTAGATAGGCGGAAATACTTATAGAATACCATTTCAAAATTTAGTATACTAAGGGTACAGACAATGCACGAGCAGATGCTCTAAGTAGAAAGGCTAAACTATAAAGTAATAAAAAGCTATTAGGAGCTTTGTTACAAAAGGATTAAGACGGATTAATTAGGTATAATTATTTAAAGATTATAGTAACTAAGGAAAGTCAGATCCATAAATTACTAGAGAGTAATTAGATATAGAAGATCTAAGAAGTATAAATAAAGGATCTAGACTTAAAGCAATACAAAAATAGAGAAGTAATATATATGCCTAAGTCTATTATAGAAGAATTTGTTAAGGAATTCCACAAGGGAATAATATAAGGACACAACGGAGCTATAGGCTTAGTGTTAAGGCTTTAAGAGGAGTATATTATTTAAGGAATCTGGGGACTAGCAAGATAAGTTATAAAGAAATATCTAGATTGCTAAAGAAATAAACTAATAAGGCATAAGCCATATGGAGGGCTACAACCTATTAAAACACCAGGAAGACCATAGGAGGTTATATTATAGGACTTTATTATTAAGTTACCAAAGTTAAGAGATTCTATTATAGGACAAGATTATAATGCGATTTTAGTAATAGTAGATAAGCTAATAAAGTAGGGATACTTTATAGCATGCACTAAAGAGATATTAGTAGAAGATATCGCTAGAATCTATATAAAGGAAGTGTTTATAAAACACGGAGCACTAGACAAGATTATATTAGATAGAGATCCAAGATTTATAACAGTATTTTAGGAAGTATTTCTAGCAGAATAAGGAGTTCGCGCAGTAATATCTACAGTATATTATCTGCAGACGGACGGATAAATGGAAAGACTAAACTAGACACTAGAGTAGTATCTAAGGCATTATATTAATCACATATAGAACAATTGGGTATCGTTATTACCAGTTACACAGTTTATATATAATATAACACCATAAGAAGGAATAGGGACATTACTATTTAAGGCGAATTACGGATACGAGCTAAGAATATTATTATCACTATATTAAGCAAAAAAGACGAGTAGCACAGCTAAGTAAAGAATAGAGATGTTAATAAATCTTTATATAGACCTTAAAGAAATAGCTAAACTAGTATAAGAATAAATAAAAAGGTACTATAATACTAAGAGATCTAAGGGACCAGATCTTAAGGAGGGAGATAAAGTATAGCTACTACACAAAAATTTTAAGAGTTAACAACCAAGTAAGAAATTAGACTATATTAGACTAGGACCTTTTAAAATTAAGCAAAGAATTTTATTAGTTATATATAAGTTAAACCTACTAGCTAAAATAAAAATCTACCCTATACAATATATCGTAATGCTAGAGCCAGTATACGGGAATATTAAGCTACCAGTCTACAAGGCAGACACGTATAAAGGATAAGAGGAAAATAAATGGTAAGTTTTAAAGATTATTAGTTACAAGGATATAGATAATAAAATATAGTATAAAGTAAAGTAGATAGGCTATAGTAAGACTACCTAGGAACCACTAAACAACTTAGAGAACGCTATAGGAAAGGTATAAAAGTATCAAAAGAAAGTAGGTTAAGTAATATTAATAAAAAAGGATTGCCAAAGAATAAGTTACCTAAGGGGGACCTAAGAGGAGTAATTACCGAGCTACTTAGAGTTGTTTCCCTTATAGGAGGAGAGCCAGTCCTTTTATTACCCAGCTTAGATAAACCCTATTAAACTAGTTTCTACTCCTTAGAATAAACCTTCTTATAAACACATTTAAGATGTTAAAGATGGGTATAAGCTAAATATTAAGCTTTAAGGACGTATGCGGACTCTTCTAAGGCATATTAAACCTTAAGTAGCGCGGAGGCTAGCTTACTGTTAAGCTTTACAGCGGTAGATTAAATATAAAACCCTATAACAAGTTACTTAGGGAACTTAAAGACTATTAAGAGTTATAGGATGCGTATATTTAGCGTTAGAAACAGAGCGAACGTCATAGGACGATTAAACGTTTGCTTTAGTACACTTAGAGCAAAAGGAGGGTTATTAGGACGAAGGACTTGCTAGCGTAACGCACATTAACCCCTCTTTAGCGCAATAAGAGTAAGGGATCGCCATTACCTCGCCTAGTAATAGTATGGAGGAAACCGTATAAAGGCAACACTTAACCCAGGAAAGAGAAGAAGAAGCTTTAGGTATAATAAGTAAAAATATTAACCAGACTAATTAAACGGACATTACACCTCTAGTAGACGACTTGGAGATATTAGGAATCTTTAAGGATAAAGATAAAGAGAAGGGAGATAGTATTACGGACGCTTTAAGTACAATATTATAACTACTTGGAGAAGAGTTGCAGGAAGCTAGTTAGTTAATATAGGCATAGTCTAGGATGGATCTAGTGGAACTATATAATAAGGAATAGTAACTAAGGTTATATAGTGTTAAACGCGTTAACTGCGTTAAATAAGAGGAATGTTATGTTTAATATAGATAACACGTACCTTACGTACAAGAGAGGATTTCTTAGGAGTATGGTTGTGTATTTAAAGGACCTCAGTCCCTACCGTAGATAGTTCTCTCCTTGTAGTAAATCTTAGAATATAATTGGAGTTAATTTGTTGGGCAACTACTCCACCAGTTATTATTACGTTATTAATTTGTTCTTATCTATATACCTAGCCTAATAATAGAACCCACCGTAGTTCCTGCTATAAGGTTCCGTTACAATTAAGAGAGTAGATATTATAGATTAACGGGATTAGGATATATAGCCAACAATACCACCGTTTATTATTTTCTAAGAATACTAGTATATAGCTTCACTGTAGCAGGAAGACATAGAGGCTATAGGCAACTATACAATTAGAATATTAGAAAATAGTTAGTTAAATTAAGAGTTTAGTATAAAGTAGCTATAATACTTTAAGCAATATACTTAATAAACTAAGGCTTAGTAGGCTTATTAAGAAGACAAAAAAGACTCTTAACACTATAGCTATTAACTTCCTAATTAAATAAATCTTCGACTCACATAAATTACACCACCAGTTCCACCACCAAAACTTGTTATAATGTAATGTAAGACGTTGCATTCTCAAAGTTAGTGATTCAAGCCAGGAGTAGCTAGATGTTGTATAGTATGGGACAGATAATAGATTGATGAATCCGCGGATCCCAGATAGAAAAACAGTGGATTTCCGCACGTCCACACCAACCGTATAGATCAAACAATACCATATAAATGCCCAGAAACCAGGATACAAGACTCTCTATAGCTTTCTCCCCATCCGTTACATCCCTGCTACTCCATTACGGCCCTAATCCACATCATCAGGACTCGTCTCATTCTCCACCGCCTTCAGCGCCCCGACCTCCTGCTTCTTCTCCTTCTCCTTCGCAGGATAGAACTGCAGCCACCCGTCCTTCCTCAGCACACCCGTGCGATCGTACAACGTCTGTGCCCGCAGATACGGATCCACCTCCCAGTAATTCCGCTTCAGTTCCTCCGCAATGGCGTTGCGCGCCTCCCGGGCCTCCTCCATCGCCTTCCCACCCTCCTTCTCCTTCAGTTCCTCAGCGCCATGGATCCAGTCGAGCACGGTCCCCTCGTACTTGCGCACCAGCTCGCTACGCGACGCGAGCAGACGGTCACGAGTAGTGCTGTCAGCGTGAGCGGCGTTCTCGGACGGGCTCGGCTCGACGTAGCTGTAGGCCCAGTTTCCGTCGCCACCGAGCTCGGTCGGGATCTGCATGCGCGGGATGAAGGATTCGAGCTCCTCGGTTGATTTCGTAAAGTGCACTTTGCCGGCGACGACGGGGTCGAGCCAGCCACGGATGATGGACCAGATACCTGTGAAGGGGTTTAGTGGAAGATTAGTTTGGGACCTTTGGGGAAGTATAATGAAGGGATGGTGACGGCAGCAGCTAACCTTGAAATAGCCAGGGGGCCTTGTGGACGAGGACGGCTCCGAGGGATTCGGGGTAGTTTGCTTCAAAGCATTTAATCATGAACTTTACCGGGGTATAGTCCTAGCATCTGATTAGATTTGGACTAGATCTGAACTAATTAGCTTGAGAGACTTACCATGTTTGCCATAGAAAATCCTGTCATGTCAAAAACAATGGTCTAATCAAGTTAGCGGAAATTTTCCCCATCTTACCATCCTTCTAATTTTTCAAGAAGCAAGGTTTGCACACTTAAGCAACTCACAGCGGTATCAACGGGCGGCCTCAGCAGCATCCTGGCTGTTTCAATCGTGTAAACAGTAAATCGCTCTAAGCTCTGCTCGCTCTGCTCCCCTTGTCTATGTAACCTAACTCTCACAATGCACATAGGCCTTCCCTCCTTATCTACGCCGTGCAGATAGCTCTTTCCCAGCCGAATTTGCGTCATAAAATCCTCGCCCTCCTTTTTCGTCTTAGCGTCGCCGCTTTTGCTATCTTCAAGCATGCCCGCTTCACCGCGTCGGATGATGTCGTCGTCAACGTGCATCTCATCAGCGCGCCAGTGCATTGTTGATATTAACATGACCAGCGCCTTATCCACATCCCACTTCCGGGCTCGCAGGAAACGCAGGAGAAGGGCATCCGGGTGGTCGTGTTTCACCATACTCCAGAACGTTTTGCGCAATTCCTCCGGTGTTGAATTCGCCACTGCAGCCTTGAAGTCCTTTGCCTGACCGTACTTGTCATCCTCATCTGCTATGGATAAACTACTCAAGTCTGAAGGTGTTCCAGCCCCGGAAGAGGGGGCAGATTCCGACTCGGTGTCTTTCTCGTAATTGCGCCTCTTGAACATGTGTAACCGGCTTCTACGCTTCTTGTTTCCAGCATCTGTTAGATCGGTAGTAGCTGCGCGTGGGCTCGTGGCACCGTTGGGCTCGGCGGGGCTAGCTTCATAGACGCCAAAGACCTTGAGCGTAACTTGCCAGAGCTCGCGCAATTTGATCTCTTGCTCCAGTGTTAGGGTGCCGGGTCGGCCCGGGGGGGTCTGGGGGGCCATGCCCAGATGCGAGAAGTCGACGTCTGACGCCTCAGGCGCTTCAGCAGGGCGTTTCTCGAGGTGGTTGTTCGCTAGTGTTTTTTCGCGGCGGGGAAAGAGCAATGCGCCGCTTATTGTAATTCCAACTAGTATGGCAACTGGCACGAGACTTGAGCCACTTTGCTTGGAGAGCCGAGACGCGCTGTCGAATGTGGTATGGTGTCTTTGAGGACCGTAGGAGGTTGGGCGTAAGGCGGAAGCGAGATGGAGGTGAGCCTGTTTTCGATTATGCGCCACAGAAGAGTAGAAAGTATATTTATGTGCGGATGTAATTAGTTTTCTCGAGGCACGGAGGCACATAAAGGAGGAATAGGGCCTTAAGGGAGACAGGAAGTTAGATAGTTGTTTCTGCTTATGGCATCAGAAAGGCTAAGATAGGTCATACCAAAAGTGTGCAGCGGCTGCGCGATAGGGCTGAAGAGGCCGGCAGTGCGCGGAGGGGCGGAGTAAGGTCGTGCAAGCAATGGCGCGGATGCTGAGTAGAACGGAGCGTTTACGGAAGGTAGAAGCAACGTTGGCAATACATTATAGGTAATTTTTTGTTGGTATAGGAGGGTATCTTCAGCCTTGCAGCCCAACACACGACATCCGACCGAGGGTTTGGAGGCGTAGTGGGCTGCACGGCGTCATTGTGCTTTTGTCAACTGTTTGTATTGTTTGTTCAATCGCGCATGATGCAAACAACATTTCACCGTCTAATAAACACTTTACGAGACCCTCAGCCTCTCTTGAATGCGCCACTTGCTACAGTTTCGCCATAAAGCTTAGGAATTGAATTTTCAAGTTGTAACGCCAAAGCAAACGCGTTAATTGCCTGTCTGCCCCCACCTACAGACCAGTAATTCGTCAAATGAACGCATTCTACAGGTAACACACCGTTCCGCACTCACAACGCCAACGTTTCCTTCCCGCATACCCAAAAATGGCATCCACAACCCCTCAAACCGCGCCCTCATCGACTAGGCGCTCCAATTCTGCGTCCCGCAGCCGCAATCCACCCTCGCGCCCCACCACGCCACTCCGCCCCTCATCCCGCTCATCCCTTCGCGAATCATCACAACGCGCTGCAGGGCCCTACACGACCTCTTCGCCGCTCGAATCGCTTGAGCCAGCCTTCGCAGAGTTTTCGGATTCTATGGCAGATCTGGAGGCCAACTTCATGCACTTGCAGCTCATGCATGAGAGTTTAGCGCGGTTCAGCGAGAGCTTTGCTGGATTCTTGTATGGCATGAATATGAACGCTTTTTGCGTTGATTTTCCAGAGGTGAGGTCAATCCCATCTTCATAACCAATAGTGCTTCCTGGTGGGCCGTAATATAGGGTTTACCACGGAAAGAGCGGGGATATAATAGGGAGGAGGAAGATACCGGTGGGATATGCTCACTTGCAGCAGCCGGGACGAATTGGAACGAGACAGCGAAGAATTGTATGCTGACTACTTCACCACACAGGCGCCAGTCCCGGAATCCTTCAAACGGGCCCAGCAACAGGCCTCGCTGAACGAATCGTTCGGTCCGAGTCGCTCACAAGGTTCACACGACAACGACCCCGAGGCGACATTCTTGTAAGATTCTCATCTACTCTACACTAGCACACTCCACCCTATCAATCCATAAGGATGGTTCTTGACGAGTAAGTGTGATATTAACTGGATGCAATAGAACAACTGACACATCCTTTGTTGAAAACCCGCCCTCTTCAAAAACCGTATCCAAATTCTCCACCCCAGCGCCTCCCTCGCGAATAGGTCGGAAGGGTATACCTGTGCGTGGAGGACGCGGGACACGCGGAAGCGGATTGGCGCGGGCGACGGGTAGGGGAAGAAGAAGAGGGGCGGTGCGATGAGGCAACTTACACACCTTTACACTAAGGCTTTTCCCAACGCGTTTGTTCTGATAGGCTCGCATTATGCGAAATACAAGTCCTAATTCGGAAACTTCGCATTCCGCTTTGGGTTATTCGCAAACACGCGTCCAGCTTCGCATTATCCGAATCTTACTTCCAGGATGGTATTAGCCGGTGGCCGGGCGTAGGCAAAGGAACGAATAGAGTGAGGTGAGTGGTATCAGGGCTGAATCCGGATTCTCTACCCCAACGGAGATAACTCCGCTATGTTGCTTTTATATCTCCAGAGGCTTGGGCCACATCATCAAGGTGTATATACCGTACCCTCAAATGCAAAAAACTCAGGTTCAAGTTCCCAACTCATAATCAATTTCCTTCTGCTCATTATCACTGTCTCTCCCCCGCTCGTCTCTACGTCGAACCCCGTTATTCATCACGACATTAACCATCCCCCCTCATCCATCCGATAACAATGATCGAGCTATTGCCCGAGAGCGAAGTGCAGCAGTGCCAACGCGGGTAAATCACTGCAGTGGTATCATAATGCGTTTAAAAGAAAAACCAGAGATTAAAACCATTACCACCCCCTCCTTCCCAATGCCGTCATCGTAACCAACGTCGCTAGACCAACTTAAAACTCCCAAGCGCAGGAGAGCGAGCGAGCGAGCAATCCCAGACCAATTTCTTACTCGGTCCGTCCTAAAGCCGTCAAGGCTAGGTCAGCAGACGGTTTATGGCGATGCACGACGTCTATTATGCCAGCGCACCAGCGCTATGCTTGGCGAACGAATTCGTGCTCTCTTTTCGCACGGCCCAGCCTTTGATGGCGACGAGCACGGTCGTCCAGGCCATGATGAGGGCGGTGAAGCCGATGGTCACCGTGAAGGTGAACATGGCGTCAAGTTCATAGGACTCCAGCGCGGCAATGGTGTCCTTGTTCTGTGCAGCAAGTCAGCAAACGGCATCGAATGCGCGCATTGGCCTTACGACCAAGCGTGGGTATGGAACTTACGCTCTCCACGAATGTTATGCCGCCAGCGATGAGGCAGAATGCCGAGATGATCTCAGAAGGAGGCCTCGAGGGGAGGAATGAGGTTGGAGGAGAAATGTATAAGAGAATGTAGGTCACTGCACGAGCGAGAGCGAATCCCACGAACATGGTACCCCACTGCTTATGGATCATGGTGGAGAGCATCGAAACTTGATGATGCCCACTCATCATGGTGCCCAGAAGCAAGATGACGAGTCCTGGAAGAGGGTTCATCGAAAAGCGATAAGTCTTTGGAGGCTCCCACGAGTTGTCAGCATGATGTGAAGCGACGCGAGAGGATGAGATGGAAATATTGAGAAGGTCTCTCATCCATCGTGATTCAACAATCATGCCCAGCTGCGAGGGGTTAGCTGTGGTTTCAACTCGAGAAAGGCGGAACACTCACCAAACCGCCACCAAAGAACATGATAGAGATGGAGACATGTTCCAGGTCCTGAGCAGTCCAAGCACCACCCCAAGCCGCTAAATGCTCCAAGAAGACGTTTGAGGCGCCATAGAGCCATATGACGAACGACTCTGTGAATTCGGCTGTGGGTATGGCCGCACGCCGACATCCAACAACCTCTTTCGGCGGCTTCATGTTCCATGCCCACCCAAAATCGGCAAACGCACCCATCCAGCGACCTAGAGTAAGCAAGCCGTACCAGAAGAATATTCCTCCTTTGATGTAATGCGCGAGGACGCTGAAGACGTTATTTCCACGCTAAGGTTGCATTAGTTTACTTTACCCAACGACACCTCATGCGACGCAAAACTTACACCAATGCCTCCGTACACCACAGTACCTGTTGTGATGGCTAAGAAACCCAGTATAAGAATCGACCTATCAATCACCACATAGAGAATCCGGATCGCCTTAAGAGTTCGGCCGACGGCGAAGCGAGGAATGTTCCGGGAGAGGAATCGGTCAACGGATGTATTTCGTAAAAAGCCGCGCTTCTCAGCATCGTCGTCGAAGCCCTCATCGTCATCCTGGTGATAGGCATGTTGAGGCTCGGGGAATTGCTGGTTCTCCGACTCGACGCTCGGAGATCTGGAATGGCCGCACAAGGACGCCGAATTGCGCTCCGTGCCTTGGCCAGAGTCGTTAGACCATCTAGAAATGTTCGGAAGTTCCGCATCCTGCACGCGCTGGTACTGTGCCATGGCTGCGACAGAAACCGGCTGCGCGGTATGATCCTCCATGGAATGGGACTTCGTTCGATCCGTATAGGCCTGCACGAGGCCCATGAAGACCCATGCCGACGCTATCCATGTTATCGCCCATCCAATCTTACTATGTGAATTATTCTCGTAGAGCTCTGGGGTTTTATGGTCGTAGATGACGCCGATTAGCAGGCCAGAAGCATTTACGACAAGGAAAGCAAATTGCGTAATCAGTGAGAAGCGAGATCGAGCAATGCTCAACATCACACCTGGATGAAAACATTAGCAAACATGCATAGGCAGTAAAGGTAGACGCTCAGCACATACCGACAGGCAACACTACGGTCCACCCTATCACCATGAGCAAGATGTGCATATACATCAAACCAGCATGTTTGGAATAGCTCCAATAGCTCATCGGCCTCTTATGTGCCTCTGGATTTGTCGCTGGAGCTTCAGGCATTCCGCCCATATTCATCCCGTCATTATGGTCAGTCCCGTGAGCGACTACTAGAGGTAGTGCCTCTAGCAGAAGCGCTGCGGTAGCTAGAGTAAGGATGCGACCTCTCGGCATGTATCCTGGATCACCAGAAACTGTGGCGGTAGAATATTAGGGCACAAGGAAATAGTGTTTGGAAGCGGAGGCTCGCGGCGTTAGAGGGTGAGAGAAAAGTTTTGAGTAGCTGGGCAGATAGCTACTAAATTAGGCTGGCTTATGCTGATTGAAGCCGTGGGACACGAGGAATGCGTGGAAAAAATGAGAATGGTGGACTGGGGCCAAGAGGTAAGATATTATGGACATCCTCCTCGTCGGTGTCCGCTCCGCTCCCGAAGGCTCTGAGCCTTAGGAGGCAATCACGAGAGAGGGCAGTTGCATATGTCAGCATGTCAACATGTTGGATGCAACTTCTCGCTCTTCTGGCGGCTGGCGATTTGTGACGTGGGTCTAGGAATTTCGGCTCAAGCCCTGTGCTAGCGCCTCCGAACTATCCGATGCCTCACCGTCAGGCTCTCAAACGCCGACCCCCGCAGCGAAAACTGCTTCAGAGCCCTGAGACATAATGAAGAAGGTGAACTGACCAAGACGACAGATTCCCCGCCTTGCACCCTCCTTCGCGATGACACGACCATCGCGTGATCGCAGGCGCATTATCTCGAGGGAATCGGGGGTGAGCGGCGTTGCTTGACTCTACGCCTCAGCATCGCTGAAGATGTGGAGATCGACGCCATCAGGTCACCAACAAGCTTTGTTCTGGGCTTGGCGACCCTACCCGCGCGCGCAGGACCGCGGAGTTAAAGCCGCACCATTTCTCTCAAAGTCCAGCGCCTTGATCACCAAACGGCCCGTCATGCTAGTCTCTTTTCGGCCTCGGTCACAAAATCCTTCCGTGCGCTTCCGGCTGGTGCAAGAAATCCCTTGGCATAGGGCGGCACCTAGGCAGAAACGATGCAAATGCTTCATCGATGTCTATCGCCTCATCGAAAGCCATGAGAATTTCCCATCGACATAAAACAACACGACATGCGTCTCTGAAACTCGCGCTTTCTCCTGGACCCTCGCCTTTGTTACATATTGATCATATGGTTGAGCTGCTGGCAGTGCGACTTCATCGCTGATGTGCTGTCTCTGCTGGATTGGTAAGGATTATTAGGCCTCTTGGTTCAGTCATCTGCTGCACATGCATATGCAACCATTGCCCATGTATGATGCACAGTGGGAACCCACAGCGCCACATCCATTTGAAGTCATAAAATACCATGTGGATACCCGCGATCCAACTCCATTTACCATTCCGAGCTCATGTCATAATTCTTCTCACCAGAGCATCCAGAATGCACTTTCGCTCCCTCCCCAGCAATGCAACTGATCCAAAGTCCCAGGACGTTGATATAACGCCAACTGCAACCATCTTTTCGCTGAAGCCGATCATCCAGGGTTCTTCGCTATAACAACTGCTTTGTTTTTTTCACCCCTGCAAACGACCCGGTCAATCAACCACTCGATTAACGAGCATCACCAAATCGCACAACGTGCGGCAATCCCTTCCCGACCAATATCCTCAAACCCGGGAAACTCGGACAGCGAAATTCTCGGCCGAGCTTACCGGTTTACTATACTTTCCCAACCATTTTATCTTCTGGCAGATGCGTAAAGAGGATTTAGTCTGGTCGTAGGAGTACACCACGTCGATGCGTAGGTTAGTGACACCACGACACAGACAAGAGGTCAGTCAGACCTAGAAGAGATAAGATGGAACGTGGATGAAAGTCGCGTGGAGTTTCACGAATAAATGCTGCAGTGCGGGGCGGGAGTAATGAACGGAGTATGGTTCGCTAAAACCTGGATAGCCTGTCCGAGGGGCACACCAATGAGAGTCAACTTCCAGCCACCTCTACACAACAGTACCATGCCAGGCAGCCACTTTACTATTTACCTTTCTTCATCAGTTATGTGTGAGGTTTATCTATTGATCTCACGCATACCCATGCTCATCCAAAACCCAGAGTGGGAATGCTTACGGACCTCGTATCATGTAGCACCACATACTCTAGGTATTCAACCTGCTGAGGTCTATTTACTGAATCTCTTAGGTATTCTTTGGATTAAAAGGTGTAGAGGTCCGACTATCGCCAGATCTGCTTTGATAAGCGGAATAGAATACCATTATAAACTCTATCGGCTAGAAGCATAGTCTACCGACATTCCTTATTCTGCATTCCTCTCGTAAATACGAGTTATAAAACCTTTTATCTTCGTCGCCTCTTCTTAGACCATTATCAATTACAAGACTAAAACAACTCTCCATCAGGCTCAGTCCCACTTACTTTATTCTTTAGTGCATTCTTAAGAGATATCTAAGGTGCCCGCCATAGCGTCCCGAAGAGTCTCCACAAGGCCAGGCTAGGTCAGTCGTAAAACGCCCAGGGATTGAGAATCCTGATTACCAATACGGCAGTTGCACAGCAATGCATAGTAGAAACATCTCTAAGGACCACTTAATAAGGGTATAGCTACTAAATTTTACCAATACTCAATTCCTGTGAAATTCTGCCAGGGTATTGCTGGGGAAGTTTCCAGCATTCTGTGCACGAGCCACCTGAAGAGCTCAACCACTTGTTATTCCATGATGTCTGCGTCTAATAAGAAATGTGTCGAACCGTAGAACTCGTGTGTAGATTGATCGATGAAGGAAAGAGACTATATATACATGATGTAGGTGCAGGCACCAGGGGGGGTACGTAATAGGGGGTAGGTGATCGAGTCAAGCAGGGGGTAGGTGGCTGAGTCAAGGGGTAGGTAACTGGGTCGGGTGAAGGTAACCTGATTCAGGTCGACAAAACGTCAAACAACACGCAAGATTTCAGAACATGCTATTTTGATTTTTGAATAAGGCCAAGTGGACTTTACTAAAATGTCGAGGTAGATCACTCTTGTTATAAGACCTGAAGTCAACACTATACATTTAGCAACAGGAGAATCCAGAAAGCCGTTCTGAAATGCGCTGAACTAACAACGCTTTTTTTAGGTTAACTCCGAGCAATTTAATTCGTACGGTTCTAAGTACGCTCTCGCTTAATGTTTGACCACACCCACTTATCACAGGGTTCGTCTATGCAGGAACCAGAAAACATATCCGTGAATTAGATTAACTCTCATCATTACCCTTACTAGCAACAATCTATCCTACTCTAGAAAAGCTTATTCTTGCGGAAGGAGCGACTCTCTAGCCAAGACGCCAAGAGGCAGTCCGCGTCAGCCCTCGGACATCCATTCGTCTTTCGTTTTGCTCCGCCCAACCTGTATACGAAAAGTATAGGTGTATGAGTTTTCCCATTTTCAAGGTATGAGCACAAAGTGTTACGCAAGTGTTTCCCAAGCCGCCCTGTTATTTTACCCTTGAACGTTTCAAGGAACTTTGGGTATTCAAGCCTCAAATCTAATTGACATTTCCCATTGGTCTCCCGTAACATGAATCCTAGGACTATAGAGTCGCCACGCATTACTGCAGAAGTATTATAGATTAAACGTGATAAAAATGACGAATATTAACTTGGGTCTAACCGGAAGTGATTGGCAAAACACTCTTTCCTCGTAAAATAACCGAGTAATTGTCTACGCAGTCTGTCAGGGTTACTGTGGGGTAAGACAAGCAAGAGTATTGGATTTCGGCATTCATGTGTTTTTCCCCTAGTCTATCTATTTTCCGTGGTGTTTATAAAGTCCGGAATGCTGCTGTATCATCATCATTAGATCCAGATCACTGAGGTTCCTCAAAATCAAATCACTCTCTCGTTTAAGTCATTCGAGCATTCCTAGGAAGCAAGCATGGTTTCCATTTCTGCTATCGTTAAATTTACAGCACTTGGTTTGCTTAGCTTAACTAACGCTCATCCCGGCGAAGAAGAGTACAGCTTGATTCCACACCACGCCAAACGAGAGTTTCTTTCTCGCTCACGAAGGTCTTTGGATTCTTGTGCTGAACATTTGGGACGCCGGGGCGGCCGAAGCTCGCCGCAAAGCGTTCGCCGAAAAGCACAGCAAGAGGTCTTTTGAAAACTCGGGTACGAGAATCTGAGCATGAAAATTGCAGCTCAACAGCTCCAGCACCGCGTCATTCAGACCTTGGTGAATTCTAACGTATCCCTAGGAAACTTCCTTCGTATCCGAGATACAGCCTCCGTCCTTAATACCTCGCACCACTCCGACCTCACTGGCATTACCCACACTACCGATGAATCTGTGTTTTACTCCAGCAATGTCAGCTGCATCCTCTCTCCTGAAGGAGAGATTGGTCCTTTCTGGGTGAAAGGAGAGCTCGTCCGCTCCGATCTGACGGACAATGAACCCGGCGTCGTGGTATACATGGATGCGCAGTTCATCGACATCGACACGTGCGAGACGCTTCCCGACCTGTACTGGGATGTGTGGAACTGCAACACTACCGGCGTGTATTCTGGTATTCAGTCCTCCAGCAACGGCAACAGCAATGACACAGCGAACCTCAACAACACGGCCCTACGGGGGGTCCAAAAGACGGACGCAGACGGCGTTGCGCAGTTCAAGTCCATCTTCCCGGGCCACTACTCCGGCCGCACCAACCACGTCCACGTCGTCGCGCACCTAAACGCCACCCTGCTCCCCAACTCGACCCTCACCGGCGGCAGCATCCCGCACATCGGCCAGTTCTTCTTCGACCAGGACCTCATCTCGCTCGTCGAGGCTACGGCGCCCTACAACACCAACACGAACCAACACACGCTCAACTCCGAGGACCGCGTCTTCGCTGTCGAGACTGTTGATGGCTCGTCGGACCCGGTGTTCGAGTACGTGCTACTGGGCGATACGGTGGCGGACGGCATCTTTGCTTGGGTCACCATCGGCGTCAACGCCACCGCCAACTACGATACTAGCTATGCTGCAACGCTGACGTCGAGCGGCGGTGTCTCGAACACCAATTCGAGTGTCGGTGGCGCGCCTGGTGGCGCGCCTTCGGGAAGTGGTATGCCGTCTGGTATGCCATCCGGTATTCCTTAGGGAAATTTCGGGTTGCGTGTCAAGGCGAGTAGGGGAGGCGAGCAAGCTGGGTATCTGATTGCTGGAGCTAGTGAATTTCTTTGGACTTTTCGAGCGACTCTCTAGGCAATTTGTATTTGCTCGGGAGAAACTGTCCTGATGCAGTGTCTCTTTAAGATCAACGGGGCGCTTGCGTTTATTTGTGGGCATCGCTTTCTTGCTAGGCTGACATCCGCTGTGAATGTTTGTATATAAAGCTTGTTAGAACTATCCAGAACGTCATGGTCGTGTTTTAACCAAACTGCACCCCTTAGAAAATATGACGGGATAATGTAGCAGAGATATTCGAATCTCCATCCGCTGGGTGGGCCTTCGCAGGTGTAGTATGCCAAATCTTCTAAAAGACGAAAGATTAAGCCTCTGACAGCCCATTGTCGATAATGTTAGGCGATAGAGTACTTGGATACCGTCGTATTAGATAAATTGCTGTAGAGAAGACAACAGAGAGAAATATACAAAGAGAGATATGTTTACACTCAAGAAAATTCGGTGCCTGTGAGAAGATTGAGGTAAACTCTATAGAGTTGGATCTCCTATCCAAGCGAGTATACCCAAGCATCCACACCGCAACAACAATGCAAAGCCGAGATACTGCTGGGAGTATAAAGAAAGAAATTAAATCTCCAGTGGAAATCTTCACCAAGGCCGTTGCGACTCGATGTTCGTAATCTTTGTTTCAAAATCTGGGTGTTTGCATGGCATTTCTTTAGGTACAATCTCCGTCATCGTATCTATGGATGATGCGAGATGCACCGAGAGCATGATTAGATTGGTGAATGGTGGTGTACTTGATGAGAAGGCAGAAAACTCCCTGGTTTGGAGGATCCCTTCGCATTTGGTCGTGCATGCAAGGTTGTTTATTTACTCCGAAGTATTTCGAAACAAGGCCCGACTGGCGTACTTACTAGAAATTTCTATCCATAAAAAGTCAAGCGCTATCAGAGCGCGGCTTCTAGGGTGGCCACATTTGAAGTTGTAGTTATCGGAATTTTGACGAGAGGCAAATGAAATAAAGCTAATGCACGATGGTCGAGCCTAATGAAAGTCCAATATACCATTTGTTCTCACTTTGACCTTGCAGACACCTATCGCTCTTGGATAACCGGGAGTGTTTAAATTCGTTGTGCAGATATCTATCACATATCGGGGGGGCTGATTTGGCGCGGTTACGACCCGGGTTAATACGAGGTTAGGGCCACCCCTGCTGATAACGCGCCCGAACCCCGCACTCGGTCGCGCAGCGACCGCCCCCAAGTACCTTCGCACGCGATTTTGGGCGAAAAGGTATATAATATGTGTTAAATCAGTACCTCTGGACGGTCGCGTAATGTTACTCTAAATTTATAACACCTAAACGCGTTCTATTCCTACATTAAGGCGTCTTAGTTACTGTAATATAGTCCTATATTAAGACGTCTTGGTTGCTGTAGTATAGTCCTATATTAAGGTGTCTTAGTTAATGCAGTGCAGTCCTATATCGAGGCGTTTTGGTTACTGTAGTATAGTTGTATATTAAGACGTCTTGGTCACTGCAGTGCAGTCCTATATTGAGGTATTGGAGGTTGGGGTTAAGCTTGGCGTAACCTTGGGTTATATATAACCCCCTAAGGTCTATAATATATTGTTTAAATATCACCCCCCCCCTTTAATGGTGGCCCCTACTTTTTTAACGCGTCTTTAAGGCCTAGGTTAGTACTGGGTTAGTATAGAGGTCTTTATTGCGCGCTATTAACCTTACTATTACCTTAATAATCCTATTTTCCAACCCTCTACTATTTTTATGCCCGTGCTAGCTTCTGGCTTATATAAGGCTTCTAATTTTATATAGAAAGGCCTGCTGTAATTCTAATTTTATAATATAGAGCCCTCTTCTTCTCCTTCTCTATTAATATTTACGCGTTATTTATCTATACTGTACTTACGCGTCTGCCCCCTTACCTCTTATAGATATAGAGTCTCTTAAGAATCTTCTTACCCTATAGTCCACTATAGAAGCCCCCCTAGCTTTCTCCCCCTATAGCCTCTAGAACGAATTTAAGGCCCAAACAGTACGGCTATAGGATATTTATAAGGCCCAGCGCTTAAAGAATACTATAAGGGCGTATAAGCCAAAGTAGAAAGAGTGGGAAGACTAATATATAAGACTAGAAAGCAATACAGACGGCGCCTAGGTAATAGAAGATAAGCTTTACTTATTTTTAAAATAGCAAGTTATTAATTAAGAATTATAGGCCGCTAGCTATTAAAAACAGAAGTTAAAACGAAAAGAGATGTAGAAAGATAGTAAGCAGGTAAAGAAAAGGCAGAAGATAACCATAGGAGGGCCACTAAGGGGAAAGGCAGCTATAGGGGAGGAAGCTATAAAGGAAGAGATATAGGATAAGAAGGCCCTAGACGCCCTATTTAATAAAACAGTCTAATACTTAGTTATAAATAGCTACGTCTCCGCTATTACTAAGCTCTATATATAGCAGTTAGAAGGCAAGACCTTATAGCTACTATAGGGGGCGAAGCTCTTAGTAGTACTAGACAGCGTCTGCTATAATAAGGACCGGATTTAATGTGTTAACTTTATTAATTAAGGCCTATTTATAATTACTGGCGGCTATAATGTTAAAGGGCTTAAAAAGGTAATTACTTAGTGTTAGGAGACGGGCTTTAAGAAGCTAGGCTTAATTAAGTCTTACCTTTAAACTACGGCCGAGCATTTATTAGGTTTATATATACCCTATTTAGCCTATATAGCTGCCGTTTTCTAACCCACTTAGGCCATACTACTATTACTTAGGGTAAAAGTAGATAGGATATTTAGCTTGCTAACCTTATTTTTATTAAACTAGAGAACAAAGGGCCTAAACTAGATAAGTTAGCGCCGTATATAATTATGTTAATAATATAGGGGAAGCAGAATTAATACAGCAAGGTTAAGTATATAGGCTATATACGCAATACTAACCCTATTCTCTACCCTCTCTCTATAATAGCCTTCTACTTCTTTAACCGCTGGGGTAAGGATAGCGCTAAAAGCTTCCTATCCTTTTAGCAGCTAGAGGACTACTATGGCCTATATATCTTCCCTAGTAGCATTAAAGTACCGTAATAGCTATTAAGCTATTATACGCAGTTTAAATAGAATAAAAAGATGTTCTAGGGGGTAGGGATTTACTTAAAGGAGAAGACCTATAGCGCCTATAAGTAGAGCGTCCGGCATACTAAGCTTAGCGGCATTAAGGAGACCTAAATTAGATAGGCTAGACGCTAGAATATAAATATAATAATAGAAGCCTACCTTAGCTATCTACCCTATGCGTTTATACGGTCAATTGCCGGCTTCCCAAAGGAAGGAAAGGGCTACTTTCTTCTTTATACGCAAGAGGTGCCAGAGGAGGTACTTTACTTAAAGATATAGCCTAAGACTAATATCTAGCTAAAACGTATAAAGACCTACCACCCAGAGAGGGCTAATAATAAGGTTATATAGCTTAACCTTATAGGCTTAGGATTTCTATGCCTCCTCTATATACTTAGGGTAATCCTATTACAGAACTTAGTAATCCTATATAAGCAGTTCCCGCTCTACCCTTTATAAAAGGACTCCCTTTTTGGCTGTGAGGAGTACCAGAGGTTTACTATATAGGTAGAAAGCTCACTAGCTAATATAGTTACGCTAAATAAGATAATAATGCGGAAATACTAGCCTACCTATAAGGCCGTAGCTAAGCTAAGACACAAGGCCGCAATCTCTAAGATAAAAGGGGTTTAATTACGCGTATAGACGATCTTAGAACGCCTTAGTAAAATAAAAAGGTTATTAGCATTATTCACACCTATATAGATCTAGTAAGGGAAGACGGGTATCTAGATAGGGCCTATAGAGTCTATATATCCATCTTTAGACGGCCCTATACCTATACCTATACCCGCACCTGTACTTATACCTGTACCTATGTCCGTTCCTAAATGCGTTAACGGCCAGATTCTATCTTTAGATAAACCCTCTCCTATATATCTAACCCCTATAGAGATACTAAGGGGTCCTTAACTGTCTACTGCTGTAGAGCCTGCTTAGCTATCTACTATAACGTCTACTATACCCCCATAGCAGCTGCTGCAAGCTTCTACTATACCCCTACTATAGCTGCTGTAGGCTAACGCTTAACCTCTTCCATTTATTCTTAACCTATAGGCGCCACTAAGAAAATATAAGATACTTTAGGGTAGTAATTTAGTATTCCAGCTCTAGACTAAGTAGACTTTAGGGCTAGTAAATAGGCTGTTAATTAAAGCTCTTAATCGCTACTAGGGGGCGCGCTAGCGGGTTAACGGCAAGGCGATATTCTATAGCTATCGCTATAGGATAATTAAGGATGTTAGACAGTGTATAGAAGACAATATAGTAAGAGATAAAAGATAGGCTGTTAACTAGCTAAAACAGCTATAAGGTCCGCGTTCTTTAAATTAGCTTTATAAGAATATCTAAATAGTTATTTTACTATAGTAACTAAGACACCTTAATATATAACTGCCTCTATATATAACTGCACTATAGTAACCAATCAAGACGCCTTAATATATAACTGCACTGCAGTAACTAAGACGTCTTAATATAGGACTACTAGTAACCAAGATATCTTAATATAGGACTGTACTGCAGTGACCAAGACGTTTTAATATATAACTATATTATAGTAACCAAAACGCCTTGATATAGGACTGCACTGCATTAACTAAGACACCTTAATATAGGACTATACTACAGTAACCAAGACGTCTTAATATAGGACTATATTACAGTAACTAAGACGCCTTAATGTAGGAATAGAACGCGTTTAGGTGTTATAAATTTAGAGTAACATTACGCAACCGTCTAGAGGTACTAATTTAATATATATTATATACCTTTTCGCCCAAAATCGCGTGCGAAGGTACTTAGGGGCGGTCGCTACGCGACCAAGTACGGGGTTCGGGCGCGTTATTAATAGGGGTAGCCCTAACCTCGTATTAACCTGGGTTGTAACCGCGCCAAATCAGCCCCCCTAATATGTGATAGATATCTTGGTCACCAGTAGTCCTATATTAAGACGTCTTAGTTACTGCAGTGCAGTTATATATTAAGGCGTCTTAGTTGGTTACTATAGTGCAGTTATATATAGAGGCAGTTATATATTAAGGTGTCTTAGTTACTATAGTAAAATAACTATTTAGATATTCTTATAAAGCTAATTTAAAGAACGCGGACCTTATAGCTGTTTTAGCTGGTTAACAGCCTATTTTTTATCTCTTGCTGTATTGTCTTCTATGTACTGTCTAACATCCTTAATTATCCTATAGCGATAGCTATAGAATATCGCCTTGCCGTTAACCCGCTAGCGCGCCCCCTAGTAGCGATTAAGAGCTTTAATTAATGGCCTATTTACTAGCCCTAAAGTCTACTTAGTCTAGAGCTAGAATACTAAATTACTACCCTAAAGTATCTTATATTTTTTTAGTGGCGCCTATAGGTTAAGAATAAATGGAAGAGGTTAAGCGTTAGCCTATAGTAGCTATAGTAGGGGTATAGTAGAAGCTTGTAGCAGCTGCTGTAGGGGTATAGTAGACGTTATAGTAGATAGCTAAGCAGGCTCTACAGTGGTAGACAGTTAAGGACCCCTTAGTATCTCTATAGGGGTTAGATATATAGGAGAGGGTTTATCTAAAGATGGAATCTGGCCGTTAACGCGTTTAGGAACGGATATAGGTACAGGTATAAGTATAGGTGCGGGTATAGGTATAGGTATAGGGCCGTCTAAAGACGGATATATAGACTCTATAGGCCCTATCTAGATACCCGTCTTCCCTTACTAGATCTATATAGGTGTGAATAATGCTAATAACCTTTTTATTTCACTAAGGCGTTCTAAGATTGTCTATACGCGTAATTAAACCCCTTTTATCTTAGAGATTGCGGCCTTGTGTCTTAGCTTAGCTACGGCCTTATAGGCGGGCTAGTATTTCCATATTATTATCTTATTTGGCGTAACTATATTAGCTAGTGAGCTTTCTACCTATATAGCAAACCTCTGGTACTCCTTATAGCTAAAGAGGGAGTCCTTCTATAGAGGGTAGAGCGGGAACTGCTTATATAGGATTACTAAGTTCTATAATAGGATTACCCTAAGTATATAGAGGAGGCGTAGAAATCCTAAGCCTGTAAGGTTAAGCTATATAACCTTATTATTAGCCCTCTCTGGGTGGTAGGTCTTTATGCGTTTTAGCTAGATATTAGTCTTAGGCTATATCTTTAAGTA
>Ga0307507_10004976_pt1 | contig 22542 bp, 10 predicted proteins | sample 7_EM_MG_FD_207223 | JGI IMG/M metagenome (GOLD analysis project Ga0307507, IMG submission 207223) | Populus trichocarpa ectomycorrhiza microbial communities from riparian zone in the Pacific Northwest, United States - 7_EM | ecosystem: Host-associated > Plants > Roots > Unclassified | place... | reverse complement strand
AATTTAAATTATTAAAATTTATTATTAAGTGGTTGTTAAGATATTAAAGTGTGATTTTTCCATTTTTTGGTATGTTTTTGAAGTGATTAGCTCACCCGTTTGACCAGCTCACCCGTGAAATACGTTAGTAGTTGCTCCTTATAGGTCCCCCTTAGGTGACTTGTCCTTTAGTAATCCCTTTTTAATGCTCCCTAACCTACTTTCTTTTAATACTCCTTTACCTTTCTTATAGCGTTCTCTAGGTTACTTAGTGGTTCTTAAGTAGTCTTACTATAGCCTATTTACTTTACTTTATACTATATTTTATTATCTACGTCCTTATAATTAATAATCTTTAAAACTTACTATTTATCCTCTTCCTGTCCTCTATACGTGTTTACTTTATATACTAGTGGTTTAATATTCCTATATACTAGTTCTAGTATTATAACGTGCTATATAGGGTAGATCTTTATTTTAGCTAGTAGGTTTAACTTATATATAACTAATAAAATTCTTTATATAATTTTAAAAGGTCCTAGTCTGACATAGTCTAACTTCTTGTTTAGTTATTAACTTTTGAAATTTTTGTATAGTAGCTATACTTTATCTCCCTCCTTAAAATCTGGTCCCTTAGATCTCTTAGTATTATAGTACCTTTTTATCCTTTGCTATACTAATTTAGCTATTTCTATAAGGTTTGTATAAAGATTTATTAAAGTCTCTATTCTTTGCTTAGCTATGCTACTTATTTTCTTTACTTATTATAGTAATAATAATATCCTTGGTTCGTATCCGTAATTCGCTTTAAATAGTAATATCCCTATTTCTTCTTATAGTGTTACATTATATATAAACTATATAACTGGTAATAATAATACCTAATTGTTCTGTATGTGGTTAATATAGTGTTTTAGATACTACTCTAGTGTCTAATTTAGTCTTTTTGTCTATCCGTTTGTCTGCGGATAATATGCTATAGAGGTTACTATATAAACTCCTTGTTCTACTAAAAACACTTCCTAAAATGCTACTATAAATCTTAGATCTCTATCTAATATTACTTTTATTAGTACCCCGTGTCTTATAAATACTTCCTTAATATAGATTTTAGCAACATCCTCTACTAATATCTCCTCTATGCACGCTATAAAGTATTCTTACTTTATAAGCTTATCTACTATTACTAAGATCGCGTTATAATCTTGTTCTATAATAGGATCTTTTAACTTTAGTAGCTTAATAATAAAGTCTTATAATATAACTTCCTATAGTCTTTCTGGTACTTTAATAGGTTATAGCCCTCTATATGGCTTATATCTTGTTAGTTTGTTTCTTTAGTAATCTAGACATTCCTTTATAACTTACCTTACTAGTCCCCAAATTCCTTAAATAATATACTCTTTTTAAAGTCTTAACACTAGTCCTATAGCTCCATTATATCCTTATATTATTCCCTTGTGGAATTCCTTAATAAATTCTTCTATAATAGACTTAGGCATATACATTGCTTCTCTATTTTTATACTACTCCAAGTTTAGATCCTCTACTTATACTTCTTAGATTTTCTATGTCTAATTACTCTCTAGTGATTTGTAGATCTGACTTTCCTTAGTTACTGTAATCTTTGGATAATTATACCTAATTAATCTATCTTAATCTCTTTGCAACAAAGCTCCTGATGGCTTTTTATTATTTTATAGTTTAGTCTTTCTACTTAGAGCGTCTACTTGTACATTATCTGTACCCTTGGTATGCTGAATTTTAAAATAGTATTCTATAAGCATTTCCGCCCATCTAACCTATCTTTAGTTGAGTTCCTTTATTATTAGGAATCCTGTAAGGTTCTTATAATCCGTCTTAACTATAAATAGTTTCTCTATGCCTTATAAGAATGCTCTCCATTCCTTAAGTGCTGTAACTATGCCTAGCAACTCCTTATTGTAAATATTGTAGTTTAACTCTGGTGGTATTATCTTCCAACTATAGTACACTACTAGATGCTATGCGTCCTAGTACTTCTATAGTAAATATGCTTCTAATACAAAGTTTAATATATCTATCTTAACAACTGTATCTAACCTTGGTTAATAGATCTTAAGGATTGGTTCTTAGGTAAACAACTCTTTAAGTTCCTAAAACAGCTTCTTTTACTCACTTCCCCAAACCTACGGTTTCTCTTTCTTTATTAATCAAGTAAATGGCTTAATATTCTTTAACTATTATATAATAAACCTCCTATAGTAGTTGCAAAACCCTAGAAACGATCTTAACTATATAACATTTTCTGGTTTTTACCAACTTACTATAGCTTTAACTTTCTTTAGGTCCATGCTAATTTTCCCTAGTTTAATAATAAATTCTATAAAATCGGTCTTCCTTATAAAGAACTCGCATTTCTTAATTGCTATAGGCATCTGTTCTTCTTATAGTCTCTTTAAGACCTACTTAATATATTCTCTATATTCTTTCTCACTTATTAAGTAGATGATAATATTATTAAAATATACTATAATAAACTTATTAAGGTGTTCCCCTAACACACTATTAATTTGCTTCTGGAATATTACTAGTGTGTTTATAAGTCCAAATTGCATAACTAATGGCTTATATAGTCCTTCCTTTGACCTAAAAGCTGCCTTCTATTTATCGCCTTCCTTAATTCTAATCTAATAGTACGCCTATCTTAGGTCTATCTTTGTAAAAACTTGCGTATTGCCTATTTTGTCTTAGATCTCGCTAATCAAGGGTAAAGGATACCTATCCTTTCTAGTAATGCTGTTTAACTATCTATAGTCTATATATATCCTAAGTTTTCTATTTTTCTTTAGGATAAACAATACTGGATATCCCGCTAACAACTGTAATGGTCTAATATATCCCTTTTATAAGTTCTCCTAGATAAACTTCTTAAGTACTACTAACTTGGTCTTAGTAAGCTTGTAGATTAGAAAGAACCTTAGACTTATTCCTTTTTCCAATTCTATCTTATAGTCCTATGCTACGTGCTTTAACAGCTTTTTACTTTCTAGTAACTATAACTTTTTACTATACTTATAGTATCTCTTCGGTATATAACTTAAGCCTTACTTAGTCTCCTTGTATATTGCTCCAACTTAGTACTATACTAACTTAGTTTACTATTGCATTTTACGTTATTAAGTATCCTTAATATTAACCTAACCTATAACCCAATTGATTTTTGGATTATATTCTTATAACTAAGGCATTCCTAGTATCGCCTTATTCTGTCCTAATAGTAGGATATTAAAAGACATCTTAATTGGTCTCCCTTTAATAATTAACTAAATAGGTCCTATTTTAAGATTAATAATGCCTCCGCCGTAGGCTATCTAATCTTTTAAAATTGTTATAAGTGGATATAGGTATTCCTTTTGTCTATATAGTAACCCTATCCTTTCTACTGCCTTTAGTAATATGTGGTTCCTTATTACTTCACTATCTACTAATGCTTTAAACTGCTGATCTTGCTACTTAACTCTTAAATTTAGGTATTATCCTTAAATTTCTTTAAGGGTCTAAGGCTCTAATACTAGTTCCCTCTAGTCCTATACACCTCCCCTTTTCCTAACTATTGGCTACTAGATCCTATTTGTACTTAGTCCAACTTAGGCCAATACTTAGTTTATTTCTTTTCCTCTATATACTATAGATAAGTGTTCTCTAGGCACTCCCACTACTATTATCTATCTAGGTATTCTTCTATAAGGAATCTTCCTAGTTAAAGTATTAAGTCCCCTTAACCTTATACTTCTACTAGGTGCCATCTATGTATATACTTAGCATCCCTAAACCGTTTTTCTTCTAGTGCCTAATATATCCTAGTTGGGTATTTTTGGTTCTTATCTTTTAGTGCTCTATATATATTGCATATATTATCCATATAAGCTATCTATAATAGTGTATAATACGCTAAGTGACTTAGGTCTACTCTTAGCTCGTCTTTACTCTTAAGTTTAAACCTCTGTCTGGCCGATCTAACTATTGGTCTTTTTTCTATAGGTATTAAGATTTGTCTCTTACTTCTCTAGTTCCTAAATCCTTCTTCTAGGTTCCTTAATATTATAATTAACGCTCCTTTAATATAACTTATATGTTTTTCTATAATAGGTTAGTCTTAGACTACCTTCTTATCTAGCTATATATAAAAATCTGCCTATTTATTGTTGCTTTGTTGCCTATACTACTTTCCATACAACTGGTTTAGTGTATATAGTTTATTTATTAGAAAGTACCTTATTATTACTATATTATAACATCCTTTAGTATGCCTTTCTTTAAACCTGGTTGGAATCCCTAGATCCTCTTCTTGTTCTAGTTTATTTAGCTACTTTACTTTAGGCGTCCCTGCCTTAGGTCTATTAGTAATTCTTTATACAGGTACTCTGTCCCTTATATGCCCTAGCGTACTAGATCTCTTATTTAGTTTCTGTTCTTGCTATATAATAATTCTTACTCTAAATTTATCTATAGTTTCTTATACTCTGCGTCTTGTAGCTAGGTCCTTAAAGTTGTCTTACTTCTTAATCCCTATATTAACTTTTTAATCTTTAGGTTAAATACTATATTCCCCTAGAATTGCTAACGTTCTTACTTATTCCCTAAACTTATAGTTCTTAAACTTGCGTCCTATACTTATTTATTTATCTATAAACTAAGTTGCTACCCTTTCCTATTAGTTTTCTTCTATTATAGGTTCCTAAGCTGTCCTTATTATATCTTACAAGTCTAGAGCCTTCCTTATCTTATTATAAGAGTCTTAGACCTATAGCCTTTTACCTTTATTAAGTAATAAGCTAGCACTAGCAGTTGTCTACTTACTTAGTTTCTTCTAAACAATACTCCTTTTATCTTATAAAGTGATGGAAATTATATCTAATAGTATTATAATACCCGTTACTAAACCCCGCTCTATAATAGTCTTAGTTTCTACTTTTATTTTAACTTCTCTAAGGTCTATATACTTCTAGTAAGCTGCCCTTATTACCTTATTATTAGTAAATGCTTCGCCTATATTAAATTTATTATTTTTAATATCCGATCTATAAGCTAGTTTATTAGTTCCTCTAAACTTAGATAATAATAGCTCCTATAGCTAATAGCTTACGCCATACTTAGCGTCCTTATAAATTTGGTATGTGTTGTTGTAATAAAACATAAAACTATTAATTAAATACTCTTTTATTCCTTATAGTGCACCGTCGTTCCTCTATATATGCGTGTCTCCTACTGGTCTAGTTCCCTTTACCGCGTAGTTACTCTAACCACCTCTATAGTTTTTAGTGAAATGACCCTATTTTCTATAATTTATATAAGCTCTATCTCTAAACTACTAATTTTGCTATAGAGTCCGCCTAAATGTCTTCTGCTATTAAGATCCCTGGTTTAGCCTCTGCTCCTTAGTCCTTTAATTACTAGATCCTTAACCTTTAGGTTTCTATAGTTTCTTTTTCCATTTTTAGGGTTCTTTAGTACCGCTTAGGTTTATTGGCTCCGCGCCATTCTATAGTTTTTAACTCTATATTAGTTATTGCGTACTCTACGCCTTATATAACTATGAAACTCTGTTTTAACCTTTCTTAGCCTGTTCCCTTTAGTAGATCCTATTATTAATCTTTATTAACTAATCTATTAACTCCCTTAGAGTATCCGCATCTTCTATTAGAATAATTACGTCCTAGACTTTAGCCTTAAGTCCCTGTTTATACTATGCTATAAGCGCCCTATTATTCCACTTAACCTATATAGCCAGTATTTAAAACTACATTATATACTTAATTACTAAAGTGCGTTGTACTAGGTTTTAAAGCTTTTGTTCTGCTATAGTTATTGCCTCTAGGTCTCTAAATATCTGCGTTAACTACTCTATAAATCTATTCTAACTGGCAAATATATACCGTACGTCCTAGTTAGTAGTTATTATGCTATTAGCCTATATCTCCATAAGATATAGTTTAAACTACTTAAGTGCCCTCCCTATTAGGAATAACCCTATATAGGCTACTTAATCTAACAATATTGCTAACTTTGCTCCTTCTTATATAACCTTAAAGTGCATTTATATAAGAAATCCCTTAAGCTTTAACTTCTCCCCTAAGAACCGTTTAATTAAAGGTAGCTTAACCTTTACTACTCCAATTCCATTAATGCGTTCTTTAAGTATCCTATTATTATCCTATAAGTAATTAACTATTTCTTATAACTGACTTTACGTAATTAACTAAGAGTCCGTATCTACTATACTAGTATCTCCCCCTACGCCTAAGGTTGTAGCTACCGTTAACAGCGTTATAACTAGTGCTTTAGGTAGCATGTTATTTAACCTTGTTTAATACTATAACTTTAGTAGTAAATATATAACGGAACCTTATAGTAGTAACTATGGTGGGTCCTATTATTAGGCTAGGTATGTAGGTAAGAACAATTTAATAACGTAATAATAACTAGTAGAGTAGTTACCCAACAGATTAACTCTAATTATATTCTAAGATTTACTATAAGGAGAGAACTATCTATAGTAGGGACTAAGGTCCTTTAAATATATAACTATACTCCTAAGAAATCCTCCCTTATATATAAGGTACGTGTTATACATAAAGTATGTACGTTTACTATGTTCCTTACGTTCCTTATATAGTACGTTATATAACTCGGCTACTATTCCTTGTTATATGGTTCCACCGGATCCATCCTGGACCGTGTTTGTATTAACCAACTAGCTTCCTCTGACTCTTCTCTAAGTAGTCATAATATCGTACTTAAGCTATCCGTAACAGCAATCTGTCTCTAAAACCTAAAAGCCCTATATATAACCCTATAGACCTTAATACCGCTTAATCTTATATATAGTTCTATATATATAAATCCTTTCTAGGCAGCTTAATATATACTAGTAGTTATGTCCTAGTTTATAAACCCCTAAACTAGGAGTTTATAGTTCCTTAGTAAAAACTAAGTTACTACAACTACTAGGGAATAAGAAAACGGTAAGAAAAACTATAAGAAATCCTAACACCTATCCCTGTCCTTTTGCAATTTATTTCTATCCTTTTGCTCTCTAATATCTTTTTACTAAAAGCCTAGTAGGAGTTATCTCCTAAAATCCTATTTATTTCATCTATTCTTCTATAGAGCCTTTTAAGCTAGTACTACGTACTAGTTTAGCTGCTTTAAGAGTCTCGCAATCTTTACTATTAGCAAAGTGGTTTTCTTTACAATTAATTCAAAGAGGGGTGGTATGCTTATAGGGCTTGCCTATTATTATATAGGTAGCACAGGAGTGGTCTTTAAATAAATATATAGCCGTATAAAACCTATAGGCTCTAGTAGAGCAGCTATCTCCTATATGGCCAAATTTTTGGTAGCTAGTATATAACGGAACCTTGTAGCAGGAACTACGGTGGGTCCTATTATTGGGCTAGGTATATAGGTAAGAACAAATCAACAACGTAATAATAACTGGTGGAGTGGTTGCCTAACAGATTAACTCCAATTATATTCTAAGATTCACTACGAAGAGAGAACTATCTGGGTAGGGACTGTGGTCCTTTAAATACACAACCGTACTCCTAAGAAATCCCTTCGCTCCGTAAGGTATGTATACTCTATCTACTCTATCCCACAGATTACACAGATTACACAGATTATATAGATCACATTATATAACCTCGGCTACCATTCCTTATCACATGGTTCCACCAGATCTATTCTAGACCGTGCCTATATTAACTAACTAGCTTCCTCCGACTCTTCTCTAAGTAGTTGTAATATTGTACTTAAGCTGTCTATAATACTATCTCCCTCCTCTTTATCTTCGTCCTTAAAGATTCCTAATATCTCCAAGTTGTCTACTAGAGGTGTGATGTCCGTTTAATTAATTTGGTTAATATCCTTACTCATTATGCCTAAAGCGTCTTCTTCTTCTTCTACCCTTTGTCGTGCGCGTACGGTCTCCTCTATACTGTCGCTAGGTAAGATAATGCCGTCTCTATATTCTCGTTGTGCGAAAGAGGGGTTAGTTTGTGTTATGCTGGCGAGTCCCATTACTTAACAACTATTCTCTTGTTCGGAGTGCACTAAGTTAAATATTTAATCATCCTGCGATATTTGTTCCATCTCTAACGCTAAGTATGCGCGTCCTATAACTCTTAATAGTCTTTAAGTTCCCTAAGTAACTTGTTATAGGGTCTTATGTTTAACTTACCGCTGTAAAGCTCGACGGTAAGCTTGCAAGTACCCTAGATGAGATTCGTCGTTTACAAGACAAAGATCACGCTCGTGCTAAGCGGGTGAGAGATAAGGAGTATTATACCCTTAAAGCCCACGCCTTTGCTTATGCTCGGTTACTCCGTTTTAAGAAGGTTTATAAGAAGGTTCGTTCTAAAGAGTGGAAACTTATTTAACAAGGCTTACAGGAACTTGGTAATAAAAGAACAGATTCCCTTCCTACTAAGAGGGAAACAACTCCAAGTAGCTCGGCAGGTGCTCCTCTTAAGTCCCCCTTAGGTGACTTATTCTTTGGCGATCCTTCCCTATTAATGCTGCCTAACCTACTTTCTTCTGATACTCCCGTACCTTTCCTATAGCATTCTCTAGGTTGCTTAGTGGTTTCTAGGTAGTTTTACTATAGCCTATCCACTTTACTTTATACCACATTTCGTCATCTACGTCCTTATAACTAATGATCTTCAAAACTTGCCATTTGTCTTCCTCTTATCCTCTATACGTATCTGCTTTACAAACTAGTGGCTTAATGTCCCTATGTGCTAGTTCTAGCATCGTAATATGTTGTACAGGGTAGATCTTTATTTTGGCTAGTAGGTTTAACTTATACGTAACTAATAAAATTCTTTGCTTAATTTTAAAAGGTCCTAGTCTAACATAGTCCAATTTCTTACTTAGTCGTCGACTCTTAAAATTTTTGTATAGTAGCCATACTTTGTTTCCCTCCTTAAGATCTGGTCCCTCAGATCTCTTAGTATTATAGTACCTTTTTATTTATTCTTGTACTAGTTTAGCTGTTTCCATAAGGTCTGCATAAAGGTTCATTAACGTCTCTATTCTTTGTTTAGCTGTGCTACTCGTTTTCTTTGCTTGACGTGGCGATAACGACGTTCTTGGTTTATACCCATAGTTCGCCTTAAATGGTGATGTCCCCATTCCTTCTTATGGTGTTGTATTGTATGCAAACTATATAACTAGTAATAACAATACCCAGTTATTCTGTGCGTGATTAATATAATGCCTTAGATACTGCTCTAGTGTCTAATTTAGTCTTTCTATTTATCCATCCGTCTGCGGATAATACGCTGTAGATATTACTGCGTAAACCCCTTATTCTGCCAAAAACACTTTCTAAAATACTGCTATAAATCTTGGATCTCTATCCAATATAATCTTGTTTAGTACTCTGTGTCTTATAAATACTTTCTTTATATAGATTCTAGCGACATCCTCTACTAATATCTCTTTAGTGCATGCTATAAAGTATCCCTACTTTATTAGCTTATCCACTATTACTAAAATTGCGTTATGATCTTGTCCTGTAATAGGATCTCTTAACTTTAGTAACTTAACAATAAAGTCCTATAATATAACTTCCTATAGTCTTCCTGGTATCTTAATAGGTTGTAGCCCTCTATACGGCTTATACCTTGTTAGTTTGTTCCTTTGGCAATCTAGATACTCCTTTATAACTTGTCTTGCTAGCCCCCAGATTCCTTAAATAATATACTCCTCTTAAAGCCTTAACACTAGTCCTATAGACCCGTTATATCCTTGTATTATTCCCTTGTGGAATTCCTTAACAAATTCTTTTGTAATAGACTTAGGCATATATGTTACTTCTCTGTTTTTGTATTGCTCTGAGTCTGGATCCTTTACCTATACTTCTTAGATCTTCTATATCTAATTACTCTCTAGTAATTTACGGATCTGACTTTCCTTAGTTGCTATAATCTTTAGATAATTGTACCTAATTAATCCGTCTTAATCTTTTCGCAATAAAGCTCCTAATAGCTTTTTATTACTTTATAGTTTAGCCTTTCTGCTTAGAGCGTCTGCTCGTGCATTATCTATACCTTTGGTATACTGGATTTCGAAATAGTATTCTATAAGCATTTCCGCCTATCTGACCTGTCTTTGGTTGAGTTCCTTTATTATTAGGAATCCTATAAGGTTTTTATAGTCTGTCTTAACCACAAATGGTTTCTCTATACCTTATAAGAATGCTCTCTATTCCTTAAGTGCTATAACTATACCTAACAACTCCTTGTTATAGATGTCATAGTTTAACTCTAGTAGTGTTATCTTTTAACTATAGTATGTTACTGGGTGCCATGCGTCCTAATGCTTCTATAGTAAGTATACTCCTAGTGCAAAGTCTAATACGTCTATCTCAATAACCATCTCTAACTTTGGTTGATAGATCTTAAGGACTAGTTCTTAGGTAAATAACTCTTTAAGTTCCTGGAATAGCTTCTTCTACTTACTACCCCAAACCTACGGTTCCTCCTTCTTTGTTAATCGTGTGAATGGCTTAATACTTTTTAACCATTGTGCTATAAACCTCCTGTAGTAGTTGCAAAACCCTAGAAACGACCTTAACTGCGTAACATTCTCTGGTTCTTACCAACTTACTATGGCTTTAACTTTCTTTGGGTCTATGCTAATCTTTTCTAGTTTGATAATGAATCCTATAAAATTAGTTTTTTTCGTAAAGAACTCGCATTTCTTAACTACTACTGGTATCTGTTCTTCCTGTAGTCTCTTTAAGACCCATTTAACGTGTTCTCCGTGCTCTTCCTCGTTCTCTAAATAGATGATAATGTTATTGAGGTATGCTATAACAAACTCATCTAGGTGTTCTCCTAACACACTATTAATTCGCTTCTGGAACGTTGCTAGTGCGTTTATAAGCCTAAACTGCATAACTAATGGTTTATATAGTCCTTCCTTTAACCTAAAGGCTGCCTTCTATTTGTTGCCTTCCTTAATTCTAATCTAATGGTACGCCTATCTCAGATCTATCTTTGTAAAGATCTTTGCGTTGCCTATTCTGTCTTGGATTTCGCTAATTAAGGGTAAAGGATACCTATCCTTCCTAGTGATGCTGTTTAACTGTCTGTAGTCTATACACATCCTAAGTTTTCCGTTTTTCTTTGGGATGAATAGTACTAGATATCCTACTAATAACTATAACGGTCTAATATATCCCTTATATAAGTTCTTTTGGACAAACTCCTTAAGCGCTACTAACTCCGTTTTAGTAAGCTTATAGATTAGAAAGAATCTTAGATTTATTCCTTCTTCTAATTCTATCTTGTAGTCCTATGCTGTATGCTTTAACAGCTTTTTACTTTCTAGTAACCATAACTTTTTACTATACTTGTGGTATTTCTTTGGTATATAACTTAAGCCTTACTCAGTCTCTTTATATATCGCTCTGACTTGGTACCATACCAATTTAGTTTACTGTCGTACTTTACGCTATTAAGTATTCTTAATATTAACCTGACCTATAACCCAATTAATCTTTAGATTGTACTTTTGTAACTAAGGTATTCCTAATATCGCCTCATCCTGTCCTAATAGTAGAATATTAAAAGACATTCTAACTGGTCTTCCTTTAATAGTTAACTAAATAGGTCCTATTTTAAGATTAATAATACCTCCTCTATAGGCTATCTAATCTCCTAAAATTGTTATAAGTGGATATAGGTGTTTCTTCTGTCTATATGGTAACCCTATCCTTTCTACTACTTTTGGTAATATATGGTTCCTAGTTACTCTACTATCTACCAACACTTTGAACTACTGATCTTGCCACTTAGCTTGTAAATTTAGGTGTTATTCTTAAATTCCTTTAAGGGTCTAAGGCTCTAACACTAGTTCCCTTTAGTCCTGTGCGCCTCCCCTTTTCTTAACTGTTGGCTGCTAGATCCTGTTTGTACTTAGTCCAACCTTAGCCAATACTTAGTTTTTTTTTTTTCCTCTACGTGCTATGGATAAGTGTTCTCTAGGCACTCCCACTACTATTATCTATCTAGGCATTTTTCCGTAAGGAATCTTCCTAGTTAAAGTATTAAGTCCCCTTAACCTTATACTTCTACTGGGTGCTATCTATATATATACTTGGCATTCCTAAACCGCTTTTCTTCTAGTGCCTAATATATTCTTACTAGGTACTTCCGGTTCTTATCTTTTAGTGCTCTATATATGTTACACGTGTTATCTACACAAGCTATCCACGATAGTGTATAATACGCTATATATTTTGGGTTAACTCTTAGTTTGTTTTTATTTTTAAGTTTAAACCTATACCTAGTTAACCTAACCACTAGTATTTCTGCTGTGGGTACTAAGATTTATTGCTTACTTCTCTAGTCCCTAGATCCTTCTTTTAGGTTTCTTAACATTATAATTAATGCTCCCTTAATATGACTCATGTGTTTCTCCGTAATAGATTAGTCTTAGACAACTTTTTTATCTAGCTATATATAAAAGTCTTCCTATTTATCGTTATGTTGTTGCCTATACCACTTTCCGTACAACTGGTTTAGTGTGTATGGTCTATCTATTAGAAAGTACCTTATTATCGCTGCATTATAACATCCTTTGGTATGCCTTTCTTTAAACCTAGTTAGGATATTTAGATCCTCTTCTTGTTCTAATTTATCTAACCATTTTGCCCTAAGTGTCCCTGCACTTGGCCTATTAGTAACTCTTTATACGGGTGCTCTGTCCCTTATACGACCTAGTATAGCTAACCTCTTGTCTAGCTTTTGCTCTTGCTATGTAATAATTCTTATCCTAAACTTATCTATAGTTTCTTATTTTCTGTGTCTTGCAGCTAAATCTTTATAGTTGTCTTGCTTTTTAATCCTAGTATTAACTGTTCGATCTTTAGGCTAAACACTACGTTTACCTAGGATTATTAACGTTCTTATTTGTTCCCTAAACTTATAGTTCTTGAACTTGCGTCCTATACTTATTCGTTTGTCTATAAACTGAGTAGCTGCCCTTTCCTATTGGTTTTCGTCCGTTGTGGGTCCTTAGGTATATCTTATCTCATCTTAAGAATCTTAAGCTTCTCTTATCTCTTCTTAAAAATCTTGAGCCTGTGGCCTTTTACCTTTATTAAGTAATAAGCTAGCACTAGCAGTTATCTACTTGCTTAGTTTCTTCTAAATATTGCTCCTATTATTTTATAAAGCGATGGAAATCGTATCTAATAGTGTTATAATATCCGTTACTAAACCCTGTTCTGTGATGGTCTTAGTTTCTGCTTCTATTTTAACTTCTCTAAGGTCTGCATGCTCCTAGTAAGCTACCTTTATTGCCTTATTATTGGTAAATGCTTCGCCTGTGTTAAATTTATTGTCTTTAATGTCTGATCTATAAGCTGGTTTATTGGTTCCTCTAAACTTAGATAATAATAGCTCCTATAGCTAATAGCTTGCGCTATACTTAGCGTCCTTATAAATTTGGCATGCGTTGTTGTAATAATACGCAAAACTATTAATTAAACACTCTTTTATTCCTTGCAGTGCACCGTCGTCCCTCTATATGTATGTGTCTCCTACTGGTCTGGTTCCCTTTACTGCGTGGTTACTCTAACCACCTCTATAGTCTCTGGTAAAATAACCTTGTTTTCTGTAATTTATATAAGCCCTATCTTTAAACCATTTTTCTTGCTGTAGAGTCCGCCTAAATGTCTTTTGCTGCTAAGATCCCTGGTTTAGCCTCTACTCTTAGGTCCTTTAATTACTAGATCCTTAACCTCTAGGTTTCTATAGTTTCTTTTCCTATCTTTGGGTTTCTTTGGTACCGCTTAGGTCTATTAGCTCTGCGCCATTCCATAGTTTTTAACTCTATGTCTGTCATTGCGTACTCTGCGCCTTATACAACTATAGAACTCTGTCTTGCCCTCTCTTAGCTTGTTCCCTTTAATAGATCCTATTATCGATCTTTATTAACTAGTTTATTAACTCCCTTAGAGTATCCGCATCTTCTATTAGGATAATTGCGTCCTAGACTTTAGCCTTAAGTCCCTGTTTATACTATGCTATAAGCGCCCTGTCATTCCACTCAACCTATATAGCTAGTGTTTAAAACTGCGTTGTATACTTAATTGCTAAAGTGCGTTGTACTAAGTTCTAAAGCTTTTATTCCGCTATGGTTATGGCCTCTAGGTCTCTAAATATCTGTATTAGTTATTCCGCAAACCTATTCTAACTAGTAAATATGTACCGTACATTCTAGTTAGTAGTTGTTATACCATTAGCCTATATTTCCGTAAGGTATAGTTTAAACCACTTAAGTGCCCTTCCTATTAGGAACAATCCTGCATAGGCTACTTAATTTAACGATATTACTAACTTCGCTCCTTCCTGCATTACCTTAAAGTGCATTTATATAAGAAATCCCTTAAGCTTTGACTTCTCCCCTAAAAATTGTTTAATTAAAGGTAACTTAATTTTTGCTACTCTAATTCTATTAATGCGTTCTTTAAGTATCCTACTATTATCTTATAAGTGATTAACCATTTCCTGTAACTAACCTCGCGTAACCACTTAAGAATCCGTATCTGCTATACTGGTGTCTCCTGTTCCTAAGGTTATGGCTATTGTTAACGCTATCTTAACTGGTGCTTTAGGTGGCATATTATTCGATCTTGTTTAATACCATAACCTTAGTAGTAAATGTGTAACGGAACCTTGTAGTAGGAACTACGGTGGGTCCTATTATTGGGCTAGGTATATAGGTAAGAACAAATCAACAACGTAATAATAACTGGTAGAGTGGTTGCCTAACAGATTAACTCCAATTATATTCTAAGATTCACTACAAAGAGAGAACTATCTGGGTAGGGACTATGGTCCTTTAAATACACAACTGTACTCCTAAGAAATCCCTTCGCTCCGTAAGGTACGTATACTCTATCTACTCTATCCCACAGATTATATAGATTACACAGATTACACAGATCACATTATATAACCTTGGCTACTATTCCTTGTTATATGGTTCCACCGGATCCATCCTAAACCGTACCTATATTAACTAACTAGCTTCCTCCGACTCTTCTCCAAGTAGTCGTAACATCGTACTTAAGCTGTCCGTAACATAGTACACTGCGTAGTAGGAGAGACTTCTAGGTATTTTACTACCTTAGTAGCTATACCCGCAATTAGAATCTCTTTTATTTAAGGATTTCTTATTTTTTCCCCTCGCTCTCTATAGTAAAAACTATAGAGCCAAATCCAGTTTATAGATTGTGTCTTTTTACACTAGATAAGATCTATCTAGGTAGTCCTTATATTTCTATAGGATTAAAGGTCTCAATTTCTTCTTTTAGAACCTTAGAGCCTCCTCCTAAAAAGGGAAGGGTAGAAACCCTATAGGCTATAATTTGAACCCATGGTTCTAGTTTTTGTTCTCTTTAAAAGGTAAAGCAGTTATACTAGATATCCTTTATATTTAACTAGGAAATCTACATTATACTCTTCTATAGTCGTAAGGAGAATATTTTGTTTTCCTTTATTTCTAACTATAGACGCTAGAACTGGCTTTTCTACTTGCAGTTTTAATGCAAATAGTTAATTGACTTTGTTTCGTACAGAGAAGGTATTTAGAGGTTGGTTCTTTTTATCTATAATTAGGACTAACTTCCTTTCTTATAGCTGCTTTTTCTTACTTCTAGTAGAAGTAGAAGGGGTAGAAGATAGTGATGATGATAATAAGGGCAGGGAGGACGAAGAAGGGAGGTCCTTCCTTAGCCTCTGCGTAAGTTTCTTTAGTATGTTAGTCATAAAGTTGCATCTTGGCAATTTGATTTTCGCGATGCAGATGCAAACAGCTTAAATTCACGTGATATTCTAACTTGATCAGGAAGGAACTAAACTCAATCAGTGGGGGGTGTCCGCGTATCGATTGGGGGTGTCCGCATATCAATTAGGGGTGTCCCCTTACTGCCGCCCTTACTTTCTATGGGTTTACCTACCAAATTTGAAATACGCACGTATTATAAGGAGGCCCGGGAGTCATTTACCGATATATCTACCTTATTTTTACCACCTTGACCTCAAAAATATTCAATATTCAATATCTTTCAGTATTAAACATTTCGTATTGATGTTGGTATTGAACGTTCAACATTCAACATTCAATACTGATGGCAGCCCTGCACGAAGGGAAGGATCTTCCTCCTTAAATTCGCTGCGACCTGAGGGATTCTCGCGACCTGAAGAGCTCTAGCAACGTTCGTTTTACCGCAGTGCTTTATACTCAGCTAAACCTAAGTGGAATTATTCGATATGGATGCAAGCAAGGTAGAGGAGCCGTGGTGGCAGAATTCTGTTCCTTCAGGCTGCATTCGAGCGGCACTGTCCAGCCAATAATTTCTAAAACGTTCAAAACCATAATCCTCATTAATGATCTGATTATAGTCACTCATTTCGTTGAAGCACGTATGACAGACAATCTAAACAACTCTATTTAGGAATGAGACTAGGGAATTCGTAAGCCGTAATTTCATTTCATAAGATCATAAACTCATCCCATCGTATACAGCTACCCACCTCTCCCACCGCCTCAACTCCCTCTCCGCCCCACACCTTCCCCTCCCCAATCAAACCCCATTACACCCCACCCCACTCTTCCTCCCGCGTCCCCTCCCCTCACCCTTCCCACCCTCTTCCCTACCCCCCGCCACGCCCTCATATCCCTCCCATCCTGAAAATGCTTCCCAACGTGCAGCACCCTCTCCCTCCACCCCTTCATCCTCTCATCACAGAACCCGCAACGCTTATCAAAGCCACTCTGAACCGCAAAATGCGCACGCGCCTCATACTCCGCCATCTGCGCCAGCAGCTGCGGATGCAGACGCCGGAAATGCTGGCGGAAATGCTGGCGACGGTGCGAGAGGCGCGCGCAGAGGGGCGCGGCGGTGCCTCCGTTCACCTCTGCTCCTCCCAGCCCTCCTCCGCCTAGCCCGCCTCCCGCTCCCAGCCCGTCCGCCGCAGCCTTGCCCTTCCGCCTCACCCCACCATCCCCTCCACCCGCCTCAGAACCAGCCAACGCACCGGGCGAACCCGCCCCCGGACCCGTCCCAGCCCTAGCAGCAGGCGCAAGACACACCCACCCTTCCTGCGGCCAGCGCAGCTCCTCGTGCTTGCGCCAGTCGTCGCGCTGCGCGAAGCGCTTCCCGCAGCGCCGCGTGCACTGGAACGGCTTCTCCGGGTCGTGGCGCAGCAGCTCTGGATCCGCCGTCGGGGCGCAGAGGCGGGCGGGCTTCTGCTTGCGGGCGGAGCGGGCGAGGGCGGTGAGGGCTGTTGGGGGGAGGGGTGGGGGGGCGGGTTTCAGTGACGCAGGGGTTGAGGTGGCGGCGTCGCTGTCGGAGGGGGAGGGGCGGCTGGAGTGGGTGGGTGGAGGGGCGGAGACGGCGTGGCGGGCGTGGTGGGAGGGCGGGTGGCGCATGCGTTGGTTCAGCAAGCGTTCGATGGTTAGGGCGGGCTCGGAGGTGAGGTCGGTGAGGGCACGGATGTGTTTTGGTTTCGGGAAGATGTGCGGGTAGCCTTCGAGCCATGTTTCGCAGAGGGCTGAGGCTGGCGAGTGGAGGGTTGGTGGTGAGTTGGATTTTGGCGTTTTGAGGTGCGGAGAGCGGCTGGTGTGGGTTGGGACTGTTTCGTGTCTTGAATTGGGATCTTCAAATTGGGAGGTTAAAGATACTGTTGACGTCGGGGATGTGGTTATTAAAACAGGATCGGAAATTGCAGTTGATGGTGTGGCGATTGATGGGTTTGTGTATGCTGGGATAATATATTCTGGAGTAGCTGGAATGGTCAACGGCAGCAAAGACGACGCACCCCCATCAAACGGACCAAACGCAACTGAGAGGTCTTGTATAGACAGCGAGTCTTTTACATGAAGTAGTCAGCTAGAGAAAAGCTTCTCCGAGTATGACGGAGGTATCCAAAAGACAAAGGCTAACCAGTAGTGAAAGAAGAATATAGACTGTTAAGTGAATCGGCGGTTGAGAAACTGTCCCAGCCAGGCTCGAAAGTCATGATGGGTAGTGGTAGTTACAAGAGCCAGTGAGGACTGAGAGTGATAAGAGACAGTGAGAATTGAAGCAGTGACAGCCAGTGAGGATTTAGAGTGATGAGAGACAGTGGAGAGAGAGACAGCCAGTGGGAGTTGAGGGAATTCGGAAAATTAACACAGCATAGCGATGTGGTTGGCCGGCGGGGCAGAAATATATAATTGGCTGCGACCGGTGAGGGGGCTGCGCGTGACTGACGGTGCTGATGGTATCAGGTGGGAGAGAAGTTCCAGGTGAATCGGAGCAGCCAGCAAACAGGCAGCAGGTGCGGGGGTTCGGGTCCAATATACCGGCAGTGCCTATGGCAGTGGAGGCCGCTGCCTAGCTGTGCAGTCCTTCAAAGTGTGGCTCATTTTCGTGTCGCTTTCGTGTCGCTTTCGTGTCAAGGCGCGTCGACGCGGTGGTTTAAGCAGAAGTAGGTGGTGCGGGTGTGGCAGTGTGGCAGTGTGTTGCTCTTATGGAGGCCCTCACGCTCTCTCATCCGCTCTCTCATCCGCCCTCGCTCGCCTTCACTCCCGCCCTCACTCGCCCTCACTCGCCCTCACTCGCCCTCACTCGCCCTCGCCCTCGCCCACTCTCGCCCTACAGTAAAATCTCCTTATTACGATATGGGGTATATAACGACATTCTCTATATTACGATCGACACCCCTTGAGCAGGGCTTTTTGGTGTAATATTACGATATCTGGATTTTGACGATATCGTTAAGCACCCACAGTAAAAACTCTTTATTGCGATATCTGATTACAACGATATACTCCGTATTACGATCTACATCCCTTAATCAAAACTTTTTGGTGTATTTTACGATAAACTGCCTTCTAATGACATCGTTAAGTTCCTGCCACCAAAATCGGTATAACCAGAAGAAATTTTGTATGGGAGGGAAGCTATTTGGCCCGAGAGGTAGATACCCTACGCCCTTTTCAGACACTTGGTGACGTGTCGGCCTCCTTTTTCTGCTTATTTACCCAACACGTGACTATCCCTTCCAACGGTAGCGTCCTACGAGAATTGGACCGTGCGCGAACACCAGAATCAGAAGTATGCGTATGGTCACAGAGCCTTGATCCTATCGATTCTATTGGCTAGCTCTTATCGATAACCGTAGGACGAATTGTACCGTTGGAAGGGATATATATAACAGAAGACGGATTTCCTTCTGCTATCTACAGCTAATTTAGGAGGCCTGCAGGTAGTTTGAATATGGCTTAGATGATGTCGATTTGGATGTGAAACTAGGCAGGGGAGTCATGCTTGGCTCCATGCACGAGCTGGCGCCGAGCTTTGTAAAATACGAGGTTTCAAAATTGTGTAATATGCCTCTCTTGCGTCGAGCCTCATGAGGCGATAGGGATCCGCCAAGACGTTGAGTCTCCACACCCACCGTACCGCTCGATCGACCGCAACGATTACTACATGGTATATAAGCGACAGTAACGCAGGCTTAGAATATAGGCCTACTTCGCAAAATATTATAAGCCTTCGTCACACTAACTCATGCAGGTGTAGGGGTCCTTTGTAGAGAGGCTTTTTATGAACGATTTTATGCGGATCGACGGCCAAGGATGTACAACAGCGCCACCTGGCGTTGATCAAGGCTCAATCGGCGGCTTCAACTTCTTGATCGAGCGACGTAAGCAACCTTACAAGGATTCCGAAATCCGTCTAATACCATCGGTATAACGATACGCTTGGCCGTACAACCCGTATCGTATTAACCAGTTTTTACTGTACTCACTTTCATCGCATTTTTTCTTCTTCTGCTTTGTCTAGCCTTCTATCGGCACATACACGGGTCAGACGGAACGGGTAGACTATTCTGCGTTGCGCGATTTACTTGGAGACGAGAAGTTCATCGCCTTCGCCTCCCTTCGCCCCATTCGACCTCCTCATCAGTCATGCAAAGACGACATGACTCGTCAAGACTATTGGAGGACGCAGAAGACGCAGAAGAGCCCAAGCATCGCGCAGTTCATGCACAGAGATGATTTCAGCCGTAAGTGCCATACTGTCTTGGCTAAGGCTTATTGCACCGTCCCACCACTGTGAGCACCTCGCCACTATATCCCTCACGGCAGAATCCAACGAGGCTGTGTCCTTTAATCAGCCTTCACAGGAGCCGCATAGAACCCTAGCCCCTTCTTCGGATGACGCGGATTTCTGCTCGTGCACCTGAGGCTCGCAGTGATCGTCTGCCTTTAAGCAGTTGCCCTCCCTATCCAGTTGTGAAGTCTGACGCGTGATACAAACTCATTATATTGAATTTCTGCTCTGTGCGTGCCCAGCTTCGAGCTTCGAGTTTGGGGGTCCATCACGTGTGCTGCAATTGCAAGCATCAGTTACACAGACCACCCTCCTGAAGCTGATCCTCCTCCGTTTGCACAGTTCGAGACAGTTTGTCGAGCGAGCAGCCATCGATCATCAATTGAGGCATGGTAGCTTTTCCAATGAAGCCGTATATGCTAGAGACTAAATCTGATCACACTAAAATCGGTAGTTGGTTGTGCACCGAAGGTAAAACCGATGGACAGCCAAGCTTAATAACTCGCTCACAATCCTAGGTCCCTATCTAGACTACATCTCTGAAGTTAGCACCTCAAATCCCGGACTAAGGAAAGCTGATCCCAAGAACAAAGACCATCCGTTACGGCTAGGCAATGCAAAAGTAGTATTGCTAGAACTGCGTGCCGATCTGGGCGTCGATAAGAGAGAATTCGTCTCCGTCATAGATCTAGAATCTTATTTCCGGAAGGTAAGAGCCAACGATGCGAGTGGTCGTCGAAGAATCTACCTCGTCGAGGGTCTAGCTCAAGACTATATCTCTGCCCTCGGCTCGCATTTCTTCATGGACCCGTCGTTTTTCTTACGCCAGGAACGCACTTGTGTGTGGAGTAATGAGTTTACACCGACTAGTGATGCGTTGCCTCAGCCGTCTTCACTGCAGCCAGATAAGTGCTTTCACATCCAGTACTGCGAGCTCCGACAATTCGACCATGCTCTTAGCAACACGCCAATGTACTGCCATAGGACGGGCAGACATGTCGGGATGACGCCCGCGCGGATAGAAGAGGACTCGACGACGGGAATTCTGAGGCGGAAATGCGCGTTTTGGTCTCAGAAATACGAGGACGGCGGTTGGGATGGTGCGTTTATTCTCTTTAATTCTCTTTCCCCTTTCTCTGAATATATATATATCTAGCTCCACGTGTATGTATTCCGTGTGTCTATGCTTCTCTACGCTATTTCTCAATATCTCTTCATATCCCTAAGTCTTCAAGCCCCTGAGTCTCCTCCCCCCTTCTCCCCCCTCCACACAACCCACTAACCCACCCAAGCCGTCATCCTCTGCGACCCGCAACTCCAATCCCTCTCCATCAACCAAACCATCCGCACAGACGTCAACAACTACCCCTTCCAAGGCGGCTACGTCGACTTCATCCCCCCCGCCCCGGGCCCGCACCCGCGGCCCGGGAGCCTCCAATCCGAAAAGCCCGCCCCCCCCACCCCGCGGCACCCGCGGCACTCGATGCTCCACGACCTCGTTTTTTACTTCTCCCACCACGGCCATCTGATCCCGGCGCCCCTCTGGGCCAACCCGGTGACGGCCTCTCTCTTCATGCAGAAGATCGTCGCCGCGCACTATCTGCAGCTGGTCGACTACATCAAGGCGGCGCTGCCGAGTCTGGAGATGCGGTTGAGCACCGGCTGGACTGAGGAGGAGGAGCAGTGGCGGAGTTTGCAGACGATTAGTCGGCGGTGCGGGAATTATAGAGATGATGTTGAGGATACGCTGCTGTCGCTTGGGTTAGGGCTTGGGGGTGGGACTAGTGAAGGGGCGGGGGACGAAGGGGCGGGGATAGAGGCGGCAGGAGCGGTGACGGGGACCACGGCAGCAGGGCCAGAGCCAGGAGGGCCAGGCGCAGTGGTAGCAGCAGGGCCGGAAGCGGCAGCCGTCGCCACCGCCACCACCACCGCCACCCCCCGCTGGGTCGACCCGGCCCCGGACTTCAACTACATCTACCTCCGCCTGAAACTGCTCAAGTCCCGCGCCGACACCCTCATCGGCGCTATGACCGGCCTCGCCTCCATCGCCGGCAACCGCCAGGCCCTCGACGAGGCCAAGCGGAGCAAACGCCTCACCCTCGTCGGCCTCGTCTTCATCCCCCTCGCCTATAGCAGCAGCTTGTTCAGCATGAGCAACCAGTTCGCGCCCGGCCAGAGCGAGTTTTGGGTTTATTGGGTGGTGGCGGTGGTCCTGATTTTGTTGACGTTTTGTGGGACGTGGGCGCTCGAATTGGTGCTCGATGATGAGGCGGGGTGGTCGCTTGGGGGGTTAAGGTTTTGGGGGAAGGGGAAGGGGGAGCGGAGGAAGGGGAAGAGGGTTGTTAGGCGCGGGACGGGGTTTTGGGGGTATAAGGGGTATTGAGGGAAGGGGG
>Ga0307507_10004975_pt1 | contig 22547 bp, 31 predicted proteins | sample 7_EM_MG_FD_207223 | JGI IMG/M metagenome (GOLD analysis project Ga0307507, IMG submission 207223) | Populus trichocarpa ectomycorrhiza microbial communities from riparian zone in the Pacific Northwest, United States - 7_EM | ecosystem: Host-associated > Plants > Roots > Unclassified | place... | reverse complement strand
AGATATGCGCAGGAACGGAAGCCCAATAGGGTGGAAGTGAAGAACCAATTACCGTGGAGATCGTGTGTGTTGTTGCGCTTGCCTAGCTAAGAAAGAGAGAAGAGGCTTATGTGCAGGAAAACCCTGCACGCCAAGCTATCTACAAACATAGTTGTTTAGTGCGTACCCAAACGCTCTCCTGACTGCTAAACTACCCTATACAACCACCCTAGGCCACACCGGTAACTAAACCATGCGCCAGGACGCTGGAGTCGCTTCTCTACCGTACCAAGTTCTGACCCCTCACCCCCCCCCCAGTCGACCCACAGAGCAGGCCTTTTGGTGCGTTCGTTAGCCCCCTTCCAAAGGGCGGAGTTTTTGACTACAGGTATGATATTATTACTTGTAGAGAGTTTCCTTAACTACACTAGATCACCCCTAGGGAATCACCTACCCCATTTCCTCATTTATCCCCTCAAGCCGCCTCGAAGGGTGCAACTTTTTAAATGACTTGGTTTGGAGAGTTTCTTTTGTGAAAACCCCTTTTAGACCAAGACCAAGCAAACCGAATAAATTCCTAGTCCATAAGAGATGGTAAAGAATTCATAGTAATAAAAAAAGAAAACAAACAAGGCAAGAATTTCATTTTTCCCCTATATACGCCGAACATGCCCGCCTTATTTTTTATTTCTATATTCGTGCATGATTTAGTCGCTACCTTCCAATCTCCCATCTCCTTTGCACAACGAGTGGCCCTTAGCCACTCTATCTCCGGCATCGAACTCCCAACAAATCCCTCCAGTTGTTCTAAACGAAAAATTATAACGTCTACAGGATCCTAGCTCGCTAGGACAATGTCTCCTAAGAGATCGTCCATTGTCACTCCAAATTCCTCCAGTCTTCTCTTCTCAACTGGTGTAGTGGGATCGGAGTTGCCATAAGCGATTCCGTGATTTTCTTGCCATCCTCACCGGGTCTGTAAACGTGGATGGTCGCTTTTAGGTTACCGGCTGAGGACCGCCTCTACCCTGCTTGTCGATTGAGGTCAATTAACTTTTCTGCCAAACCATGGAAGTCTGCTGATGCGTCTCTATTATCCAGCATTTTTTTTATCGTCACTTGTGCCACCACCTGTCTGAACATTGTTCTCCGCCTCCGGAATACTCTTTATGTTATTTTCCGTAAACGAAACAACAATGACAATTCGCGTCACCCTGTATGTACTAGTACTCGGGTATGGACCTAAATGATGAGAACGACAAGGGTATCGAGTCCGGGCACTGATTCCTGTCAGAGGTAGAAAACCATTTAATTTTGTAGGAATAGCGCAAGGAAGGGCGAGAAGTTCTGACATATTGAACCCTTGTCGTTCTCATCATTTACGTCCATACCCGAGCAGCAGCCATAGCCGTGCATCATTCGCCAATTCCTTGTACACCTCAGTCCAACAAGGCTTGTGTACCACCGTAGGAAATCTTGCACAGGGCAACTTCAGGTATGCGTCGGGAAGCTTCTCGGACGACCTAGATCAAGAGCCCTTGAAGCCCGTGAGCGCGAGAAACAATCAGAAAAATTAACAAGAAGATTGTTCCAGTACCTACTAGTTCCCGAGCCGACCTTAACCAATACTGTAGTCTGTTTCAATACCAGTTTTTCAACTAGGTATCCAAAAACATTTTGAATAAGAAATTCCGAAGCGAAACATGTGTTGGCGTGGGCATGCATTTAACCGTTAGACTTTTGGTGAGGAAATTGTACTGTACTCGTGGTGTATTTTCTGGCTTTCGATAGCTTCCGGATTTTCGCTCTTCCACCTCTCCAGCTTTTCGGGGAAACCCTTTCGAAATTTAAGTTGCCCTCGTGTTCTACTTGCAGCTTTAATATCTGCTCTGGCTGTAGGTCTTCCACCCACAGCTTATTTCATAACACTGACAGGCCGCAGTTAGTAGAGCGGGGGAAGTGGTTATGTATCGGTGGAAGGAATGGTCGGCGTGGTCGCGGATGGGTATTGGGGCGAGTTTTGAGGTTGACAACGGAGTGGCATTTTGTGTGCTGGTCGTTTTTCTATATGCGGCCTGCTGCCGCCGTAATGGCTTTAATACACAGGCCGAGGCGAGGAGAAGAAATGACCACCTACATTTCCCCCAGCGGGGATTGCTCCTAGCCCCCGCGGGGCCATGACACGACATGCTCATGACATAAAATTGACAGGGATAGCGGAATAAGTAATGTTCTTAACAGTCTGGGGGCCACCGCTAAGACCCCCTGAGTGGACTGGACTGCTCTAGCAGTCCGTCCAGGGCAGCGAAATCCCAAGACGGCCCTCTTTGGCCCCCCGGCGGGCCCTATGGAATGAGACAGTACTTTTCGGGGGTAGTTGTGAGGCAGTAGGCGATGCTAGAGGACAGCGGGGAATAGTGCGAGTGCTGTTTCATGAATTTAACTCTGCTGATACCTGTCCGGAAATCAGCTCAAACAAGTTGGATGGATAAACCGGGTCAGATCTCGGAGTTTGAATTCGTGGATTTGTTTTTTGCTCCGGAATGGTTTATCTGCTCCTTCAATTGGCGGCAAGTCTAGCCGCATTCCACAATCCAAGGGGCATGTTTGTAATGATATCCCTAACTCCATATATACCGAAGTATCCATCGTGAGGAGCATGATATAAGGAGCCTAAATTGACTGGGTTTACAGCCAGAATCTGCCCTTCGAGTGATAGATAAAGGTGTTTGCTACTGCGAGGGGTGCGCTTCAGTCGCAAAATGCAATGGACAGTGGGGGGGCGCGAAGGCATGAAGCTAATTGTCAGAGCTCACTCCATCGTACAGGACGCCCGTGGCCAAAATCTGTCCCATCTTCCGAGAAATGACGGACTATGGCCCATAACCCGTCCCGTCCTACCTTCAAAAAGGATGAACCAGCCCGTTGAGAACACTAGGAATAAGACGATGAAAATATCAATAACGGTATCGGGTAGTGGGGGAGGAAGGGGAAGTGGGAGGAGGGAAGTGGGTGGATGGAGGAGTGGATAGAGGAAAAAGAAAGGATGGCATACCAAGTAAATACACACAGGTTCCAGCCACCGCAGAAGAACCGGGATTGCGCTGCCGCTATCAATTATAATCACGGGAACATCTTATATAGCTGAATCACCGTAAGATGTACTCATGTCGCCGGTGTAGGAGGGGGCCCGGTTATTAGTGGGTGATAGATCTTGGATAGGGAGCTATTGCTTAGCATATACAAGGACTCTTTGGATTACTAGTTAGGTTAGTTAGCTTTAGAAACGAAATTCGGTTACGACGAAGTTCTCGAGTGAGAAAGCTGGGTAGATTATGGAAAAGGTGGAAACCTACCGTAATATCGCACTGCACTATGCTGTACTTAGCGGTCGTGATGAATATCAGGAAGCACTGACCCAATATCACAGAATCTGGTATGGTGTTCCGGGGGGGTTCCGGACTGTACCGACATCATGAAGGACTCTGCCGTATAGTACTGCTTTCAGTCCGGTGATATGTAGATTTTTCGACCAGTTCATTCATAAAGCTTAATGTGCTTGTATACAGCCAAAGCTAGCCAAACCCACCGCAGACGCTCGAGGGATTTATCTACCGCAGCGTAAGATCCGTGGCATGTCACAGGATAGAGTTGAGAGGTGTTGAGAGAGGTGTTGAGAGAGGTGCTGAGAGAGGTGTGGTGTTTGCTACCAATACTGTAGGCGCAAAGAGGTGCTGGGAGAACAAATTTGAGGGAGAGTGATTAGGAGTTCTGAGGTATCCATGTGGATCCACAAACACCCTGTTTTTCCTCAGCCCCCAGAAATTCCATCGACTGGCTAACTTACCTCAACCACCTATCCTCTACCACATTCTGAACAGCAAAGATGTCTCATACCAACTCCTGCAATACCACTAACTCCCGCGGCGCGGGCTAGACCTGGGCAGGCTTCGCCCTCCTTACCGCTTTCGACGACTGTGCTAATAACCTATATGCCGTTTCCGCGAAGATCGCAACAGCTCCGGAAACGTGTTTCCCGCCGCCACTGCCTTCTCTCGTTCCTACATAACCTTCTCCTGCAGCTTAATATGCCGCCCCATGGTAATTAATGTCTTTCGCCCCTTCGGGAGTAAACCTACGACAAAAACTCGGCTCAAACATTAGGTCTAGGTCAAAGGAAATCATATGCGATAAAAATACACATCTATCACATGCCCGTCCAAACCTCTCTGCCGATTTTCCTATATCGTCGAGTAAGGATTTTCCAATTTCTGTTTACTATCTAGAACTTGGTGTTAGTGGAGGAGCTACTCTCACCATGTTGAGGCAAGTCGATGTAGCTTGAAATTTCCATCAATTTTACTATTTCGTGTGCTTTTTTTCTGGTTGCAATTCTTCTTCGAACGTTTGTTCTCCATTTATTTATTTATCATCCTTACAATTCCCTCCCCTCCCCTTTCTTCGCCTCTAAAGCGCCGATGTGGAGGTTGTTTAGATATAGAGAGAAATATAAAGCGCAGATATTTCTTGCCTTAGTGAAAAGCGACGTGAAAGCTATATGCTAACTGAGGTATAATAATGGTGATCAGTTTCCACTACGAGCACAGCTTACCACGTCCCAGAGATATAAACTTGAAGATGAAGCTAGGGTGCTGCCCACACCTTTTGGCCTTAATCATCCAAGAAACTCAATTCAATAAGGAGTCTTTGAGCCGTGAAATCATCTCTAATTATATGAATACCTGTACCCTTCCTAAATCAGTTAAGAGTGATTATAGGTCCCACAGCGCTTGGAAATACCGACTCACAAAGGGGTTGGGAGGTATTTTCTGTCCTTCCCCATGTCCCCTAATGCCTACCACAACTATTTCATCCGGGGGACACTCGGTCCGACACCCCGGCGAGCTCGTAAATCTTCCCAGCAATACATGGAAGCATTGCCACATCCAGAGATATCAGCGGTCCGATGATACAGAAGGCTGTTATATTGCTAACAGCCAATGCCGCGCCATAAACCACAGCTTAAGGTACAAACCGTATCTGGCTCTATAAAATTTGATCCTGGGTAATTATTGTGCAAAACACTTAAACGTGGCGCTTTGGCACGATATGCTGCTAGCCTCTGTGCAGGAGGACGCTATTTTAGAGCTAATTTAGGTCCATGAGGTTTTTACCGGAGGATAATCGGGTATTCAAAAACTCAAATTGGGTATTATTTTTCAAGTCTATGCCATACGTAAACCTTCCCCTCTTACCTCTTGAGATCAAGGGGATTTTCCTGCATTGGCCTGGCTAATAGCCTCGGGTGGATTTAAGGTGTCATATTGACTCGTGTCCTGTGCTGGGTGGCATGATATTTGAACACAAAATATATATTATATATATATACGAGTGATAATCTGTGACAGCAGTATAAAACAAGGGAGGAAATAGTTGCGAGAGCTAAACCACCTTCCTGGAGAAAAAAGCGCCCAATTGTATCAATTTTTATGAAGGGACTAGAGCAGAGTTTAAGATTACTTTACATGTACTGTATTAATCATAGTTGCATTGTTTGTGGTCCGGATGCTGTATGCTGAGATGGTCTCCGGGGGGGGGTTTACCATGTTGCCTTGGTTCGTTAGCTGAGTGGTTAATCTTGAATCCTGAATTATCCTGGACTCTAATAGGGGACTATTCGTCGGTATATTCAAGGGCCCCTTGAGTTAGTACTTAGGTTAGCTAGCTTTCGAAACAGATTCCGTCTCGAAAAACTTTCTCAATGGTGCAGAAGGTGGGTGGGATATGGCAAGGATAGCAACCTACTGCAGTGTAGCACTGCGCTGTGTTGTACAAATACTGCACTGTGCGTTCTGCGCTTGGCAGTCATGATTATTATTAAAAAGTATAACCTAGTCGCTATATTCACAGGACGTTCCACGAAATTTCAGGGGGGTTTTCCGGACTACGCCAACATCATGAGGGACCCTGCTATACTGCTTGCAGTCAGGCGATTTGTAGGTATTTCGATTGATTCACTCATAAGACTTGATTTGCTTGTATAAATTTCAAGCTAGCCAATTCCACCGGAGGTGTTCTAGAATGTTCGCGTCAGTGCAGGATTTGTGATATGCTACAAGATTGAGGTAGTCGGGTGTGACATTGGCCACCAACACGGTGAGCGGAAGGAAGGTGCTGCCGGAGACAGTGTCCATGTTCAGATCCGAACCATAGTTGACCTATTCCTTTGTTTTCATTGTCATTTTGTCAGGATCAAAAGGCTAGAAGAGGGCAGAAATTTATTTAAGTCAAAAGTAAACGAGAAGTCAGGAAAAATTGGGGAAAAAAACAAAAAGACATCAATGGGGATTGATCTAAGTTACAACTTTTTAATACGGAATTTTGAGTTATGGTGTCCCTTGTTGCATCTGCCACGGTGATGCACATAGATGGGTGGAACGATAGTGATAGTTAATATTCTGTTATGTTAGACTGTAAGACTATCATCGTGCGTTTTTGTGAGAAAGAATTTCCAAAAAGTATAAGAGGGTGGTTCTCCGGATCGGGGGGGACGGGAGTGGACGGCGGAGGCGACAGCGAGATCCTCCTTAACAAGGAGGAGGACAACCAACACGAACCGGAATACGACAATAATGGATTGCTTTTTCTTTCCTTCATATTTTTTTTCCACCATGAAAGCTTTGAGAACTCGGGAGAATACGTCCTGATTGTGGGCGCTTGGCGGGAGGCGTACCCGAATACCGATCTGAGCGCGCACGAAAGCCTTGATTGACTACATTTTCTTATTGGTAGCTCCCCCGCAAGCGAAACCTGCCTAGCAGCTTCATTCTCTCCCGGCACCGAAATCGTCGTCTCACTCGTAGTTCGGGTGGGTGGAGATTGTAGATAATTGCGATGTTTCCACACCTATGTTATCGATACAGTGGAGGAACGCGGTTGGATGCATGCTAGCTTTGGTTGAAGGTTGTTTGATAGAGGGATCAGGATATGGAAAAGAGCAAGGCTGTGTATGGCTTGGGAGTGAGGTGAAGCAGAAAATTTAGGAACTTTTACGAATTAGGAGTAAGTGATGCGGAGGGTGAGTGATTAAGGTTTGCGGGGCTTGAGATGAATCTGTGACATAAAACGATAATTAGGAAACATGATAGCAGCCTGGAAGATATCAAGACTATTAGGGATGACCAGGCAGAGGGAAAGCTTGGGTAACATATCAGGAAAGAACCAAACACAGATGGAAAACTATTTTGGGAGAAGTCTAAAAGAGTTGATGGCAAGGTGTCGGGTGTTCGGGGGAGTGGAAGGCAAAATGGGAGATGTCAAGGAAATAATAAGTTCTTTTATAAGGATAGCTTTATATATAGATATATCACCTCCGGCGGTAAGAATAACGACCCAAACATCTCTCTACCAAACGTAGCCTAATTTTATGAGCACATAGGAGAAACCAAAGAATTTTCCATAATAACAAAAACGAGGAACAAACAACAGAAAAGATGAAGGAAATTTTACCCTTGGTGCACCCCCCCATGTCTATTATTTCTATACCCACGGGAGATTCAGTGGCCGCCGCTTCGACTAAGCAAAAGTTCCCTTATCTTCCCACGCCCCAGGGGCCAGCATACCGTACCTTCTTAGCACGATATATCGCCCTAGCCCCCCCCCGTCTCTCACACCGAACTCCGAAAAAACCCTCCCCCAGTTCTTCTAAACTAAAAATTATAACATCTGCAGGGTCCTAGCCCTCCGAGATACCGTCCCCCGAGCAAGCAATTTACTACCACAATATTGTAAATAGCAATGAAAATGCCAAAGCAGATAAAATCCCCCAACCCCCTCCACAGGCCCCCAGGCCGACATAGAAGTAGCTCCCGCGGTCTATCAACCAACCACCGTCTAAAGGCCAACGCGAGCAAGCTAAGTAAATTATTAATATCACTAGTCAAAAAGTAAAAAGCCCTTACGGAAGGAATCCAAATACTTACTATGCTTAACCTCACATACACACCCCACCCCCGCAAAGCAATACGAAAATTTCGCTTATTTTCCTTGTTGAGGGAGATGCGGTGTAAGCCAGTGCATATCTTATCTTGTCTTACCTTGGTTGCAACCTGTCGGATGCCGTGTGATTACGGTAGCCAAGATCTCGGCATTTGCTCTTGCTTTTTGCTTTCGCTAAGGTGTTTGGCGAGGATTGGTTGGCAGATAGGCGATCTCGCTCTGGGCCCGTGGAAAGGGAGGGAGATGGGTTTGAGACAGCGGGGTAAGGTAAGGAAGTGTGAAGGGGGTATTTGATTGGACTGGCGAGGTTGGGGTTCATCATTGCATATCACTCGAGCCCCCTGACATTCGCGCAGTGATTTCGGATATGCGCTTACTTTCTACGCCTTCGGGTACGACAAAGCCGGCTAGTATTCTTTTGTCTCAGTTTGGAACTGTGCGAATTCGACTTCTCTTGTTTACCTTATCTCCCATGTCATTACTCGATCCATTGATCAGATATGCAATTTTGTTCTCATCTATTTTCTCCTGTCTTCCGTATTTTGTCGTTTGATTCTTATTTTTTTCCACAGCCAATGCATATCGCTATTTCACTACACAGATAGTCGGTCTCTCAGGCCCTCTCAGATAGAATGAAGTTCTTAAATATCTCTCGCTCTCTTGAGGTCTTCGGTATACAATTTAGCCATTCCATCTATTACAACTATTGCTATCAAAAGAGGAGAAGGTCAAAAAAAAATTATGGTACGACTGACGCATCAAAGAGCAATACAAGTGCCAGAGGAGATACTTTTGTACAAGGCAAGGGCAGTTATCCAGCAAAACGATCCCTGACTTGTAAGAAAAATCGCCCTGGGTATTTGTAAGAGGGAACTAGAATAACATAAGTTGGAGAGTATTGCAAGAGCTCTTCCGTTATACCAAAATCTTGAAATTCCTCTTCCTTATCGGACACGATCACTTGAGATCACTCTTTTTTGAGGGGTTTCTGAGCGTAGTACAAGTGCCTGTTTCGTCACATATTAGCTCGAGCATCCGGCTGGGCGCCATAAAAACGTACTGAGGGTTGTAAGAGTGAATCTTTTTGTTATGGGATTCCCTCTTGGCCCCTGCAATCAATTCCTCGGCCTCCTCGGTCTTCATCCCAAGTGTCCTGGTGAGGAGAGCCAGTCCCAGAGCCTCAAAGCCATTCTTGGTGACAAGCAACAGATATGCCCCCACCTCTTTTTGTTTTTTATCGGCTGGCCAAGTTCCGAGGGAGATTTTCATCTCTTCGTGGGTCACTTTATCGAAACCGGCGTCTAGAATAACCTTGTCCAAAGAGGCAGCAATCTTAAACTCTTGGCCTTTATACCTAGTTAGCCTAGGTAAGTGCTGGAAGTTGATCTGACTTAGCTGCCTACCCAATTTATCCGCAGCTTCGTTCACCATGTCATAATACCTGAGCAAATTACTCCCAACGGGCAAAGTTCCATCATCACTCCTGAGTCGCATTTCGTACTCGGAAACATCTAGCCAGCCGCCGGGCTTCAATGCACTATTTCCCAAAAGGTCAGTTTAGCGGTGTTTCTAAAACAGCCGAGATACACACGCAAAGCATTGTTTGATGAGTTTCCCCCAATCTTTGACTCCACCATTCAAATGGCGAATATGAATCAAGTCAAATGAGTTTTTTGCGAAAGTCCAATCCGATTCTGCGTCGTCAATCTGAAAACTCACATTGGGAGGGACCCTAGAAATTTGGATTGAGTGTGAGCACTTTTGGAAACTCGGGCGGGAAACACACCAACTTGGTTGAATTGGGCTAAGATCTGTTCCAATAACCTCTGCAGACGGGTAGGCTCTATACAGAATTATAAGTAGGGGATCTTCATCACTGTTAAGGTCGGCACTTACTCCGCAGCATCAATAGCCCAAATTCCTGTACCCGTTCCAATATCCAATATCCTCTGAATGCCATCGCCGACAGGCGCTCTAAACAACTTGCCATCGAGCAGAATGGAATAGATGTGATGAATAATCTCTAGTCTATTATTGTTCAACAACGCCATTTAAGCAAGGATATTAACCCTGTAACTAACCTCTCTTGCTCGGCCTCGTCGTTTGGAACGGGGTATTTCCTACGCGAAGTTAGCCTGATGGGATTCCAAACCCCAGAGAAAGGCTCCATACCCGTCCTTGAAAGCATGGTATCGACGCCCATTTTCGTATCGATACCTAGAATATTATGGTGTGAGTAAAAAAAAAGAGACTCTTTGCCAGACTGAGCAATTAGGGTTTTTTATTTATTTTTTGCTTACGCTCGGATGGATTCAGAGAGTGAAGCGGTAGAATATTCACTCCTAGTGATAGTTAGCATTATACAACAAACAATCTATGAAGCCAAATACTCTGCAGTCCCGTAATTTGAATCATTATCTGATGCCTCTCCCTTTTTTACCCCTCCGACGTCAGTTCCAATATTTCAATGTGCTTGTTGGCGGTTGGCCTACCCAAGTAGGGTCAATCTCAAGGACCCCCGCTGGGATAAGGTGGGTCTTATTGTCCATTGCAAACCTGGGTCAGAAAACCAATAACAATTGTCTCCAAAAGGGTCCTCTTTTGTTTGGTAATGGCTTAAGTAGTGTGGGGTTTGGCAGGTGGTAAAATATGATCAAGGAGGGGGCACTACTCTAATATATACGAATTGCTACGCACTAGTCTGATACTGTGAGTACAGAATCCCCGCCGCCGTGATGCTATCGGTAGTTCAGTCCTCCAGAGCTCCGCTAGTATCATATCTATTACGAGATGTGACATTTGTATGCAACTATGCCGAATTAGGAAATTCGAGTGATAGCGAGTGAGTATTTTTTGGTGGCGGCAGAAAGTGGGGACGGTAGCACATGCAGCGCTTGCTCAAGAAATACGCTCGGCGAGCGTTTGTGTTACCGGGCCCCAAACACTTACCCCCCAGTACAAGACACTAATCTACTATCAAATTCTATCCAATACTGGTTTCAAAAATGAGTGAAAAACAAAAGGGAAACCAGTATGATATTGTATTCCAGTACGCGATCAACAGTGGATGGAAAATAAAATGTTACAGTCGAGCCGGTAAGTATTCTATGCGCGGGCGGGCATATAACCATGGAGAATCAACACTCTCCATCCTCTCCGTTAAAAAAGAATTACCCGTCTGCTGGGGCCTCTTGTGCAACTAGCCGAGAAGAGTGTGGACTTTAACAGCGGTATGCGCATGGCTTATGCCATGCATTCCGCACCTCCCATCCATGCAGGCCCCACGCTCAAGGGTTTTACATGACAAGTAACTGTTCTGTAAAACGTGGGAAAGGTTCCAAGAAATTTGGCAGTAACTTTAGGACACAAGCTTGCGTCTTGAAGCCCCAAATTCTAACCACAACCAGCAGACTAACCTTAACTTGTCGGATGTTGCATGTTTTTGTTTATTCCTGCGTTTATGGCGCCTGTCAAAGATCCCACGCGTACTCTCGCACAGAATAAGCTCAACAAATACCCGTAGGCTTCAATCACCAACGCATGTGAGCGGCAGAGGGGAAAAGGCGATTAGGACCGATTTGCGAAATTCAGGGCACGATAAAACCGCAGCTTGTGATATCAACTGACAACCGCCGATCCATTATTGCACCTCTAGTCTAGCAACCAATAGGCAATCCGTTAATGCTTTGCGGGACCTGCAACCGGCGGCATTACCTGCAACACAATTTACTGCGGGCGCCTCCTGGCCCAAACAGTACTCGCGCATCTTTGCCAAGAATGCCTCCGTGAGCCAAAGTATTTGGTGAGGAGATGACTCCACCAAAATACGGTATCGACTGGCAGAGGTATTCTTGGCAAAGACGTGCGGGCGCTCGTACAAGCCCCGGGATCGGCGATCTGCGGTATTACAGTGACGAGACATAAGTCTTGGTGACCGCGGAATACTGGAATATATATCTGTGCACCCAATGGGTATTTTGCGAAAGGTGGATGATGGTATTGCAATGGTAGAAAGAGGAAAGCAATTAAGCATGAAATATTATTTTTAGTACGGTAGTAAAGAAATAAGAACACATTTAGAACTCGGTGATAGTGGCTTTTCTCTATGGACGGGGGTAGGGGGATGTCGTACTGTTCTCACTCAACCTGTGCTGACTAAGCTTTCAACAAGACTTTTGCGCGGTATGATAACTGTTTCTTTTGCTATGATATCCGGTTTTGTGCCAAGATTGGGCGTTTTTAGGGTTGGACGGTGCATGAATTCCAAAACCCCCTTCCAATATTCCCACTTACAGTACTGTACTAGTACAAGTATCATTGTGGCTACCTGTAGTTTTAGGTGTCTCGCAGCATACAGTTTTTCGGGGTCTGTTGTTTGCATGATCCCATGTGAACCTTTGGAAATGAGTGACACAAGTAGTAGGCAGCGACACACTCGGCCGCATTGTTGAGGAAACCTAAAACTACCCAGCAGTTGCATGATAAGTCGAGTATTGAAATGGCGGATTTCAAACTCCATGCGCCGTCCAACCCTAAAAAAGCACGGTCTTGGCACAAAACCGGATAACAGAAGATAATACGGTATGCGTATTGCTCAAAACATCTTCAGAAGAGCACACCCAACACTGTAGGCAAAGGCGGTCAAATCCCTCTCTCTTAGGCTACGAAACGTGGGTACACCTAGGTAGTGAAGGTGCTCCGAGAACACTATCTCCTTACCCGGAGCGTGGCCTACCTCGTCGGGCACAATACTTATGCCGACCCCAAGGAACAACACGAGGGAGCTGCAAAGCGGCGATTCGAAAATCTAAGTTCCATCCCACAGCCGGCGGGTAGCAATACCGTAGCTCAACAGATCCTTTCCCAGCCGATCCCTCCGAGTCACCACGGCGCCTTTCCAAAAGACCCGGAGATCCTGACAGCCAAGACAAAAACCCCTCACCGGAGCAACCCTCTCACTTGTAGCAACCTTTGTCGCTGCATTAGACCCCCCCCTCGAGCCGCCCCCCCTCTCTTTCGGGCATCACTCCCTCGCATCATGGCTATAGTATCTACCTAGCGTGTTAATACCATAAATTCGTAACATGCTGGTAACGAATTTTAGTGTTTCAGACCGTCCAAGGGATAGTGCCTATTGCAACCTTGAGTTGGATGAAGGGACAGCGTGTGGAGAAATCGGGGGTTGGGACTGCCGCTGAGAGCTACTCCAGTATGGTAGAAGGGCAGGAAAAAAATATAGTGAGGAGCAGGTTGCATAAGTAGAAAATTTCTTGTCTTAGCAGGCATCAGAAATCCAGATTGAAAGAGTGGGTGTCTTGGGGCCAACCATTCAGATCATGACGAAATTGTTACAAGTAGTATGGTGTGGTAAGTAGCGGAATCTATTGAGCCTCTCAAAAGAACTACCAAAAAAGGCCTATTCTCTTCTCTTCTTCTTCCTATTCGATCGGTGCTCCTTATCCTTGCGTGTCTCGCCAGAGTTTCCCCCCCTTTCTACATTACTATACCCGAGCATATAGCGTGGATCTCACGCGGAGCGGCTCCGGAAGCCCGATGAACTCTGGCACGCAGTATGAACGGGGATCAAAGAAACGCATACCCTCAGCGTCGTAACCGAGCCCCGTAGCTCAGCTGGGGACCTGTGAAAGCGTTTCCGGTGATCACAATGCCTCCAAATGGCAGCCAAACCAAATAAGCACCCCTAAGAACACACAGAGTTGCCAAAGCACATTTTAGAGAGCTTATTAGGGAAAGAGAGAAAAGGCCCAAGTCACAGAATATAGGATAGCTCTGATTTTTATTTTCTCTATTTTTTTATTTTTGTAAGTTCACCGGAGTCTGGTTGCGTCCCCAAAGAGCACCCCTTCTAGGCATTACGGACTTTTCTAATAACAAAGCTCCATACTCCTGTACTGGTGAGCTTAATAACCCGGATACTCCCAAAACAGTGGTAAGTATCTGATAATACCAACGGGACAAGAGGACGTATCAAAACTCTAAGATTATCGATTGATGTGCAGTATTTTAATTACTCCGGAATTTGTTACTTAAATTCCCAAGGCTTTTGGGGGCGTGATGGAGCACCTCGTTGCCGAGGCCACTTTTCTTGTTGTTTTCAGCTGCACCATTCTCGGGAATGTGTCTGAGACGAGGATAGGAATTGTAGTAGAGAGGGGTCCTCGATCACGGTTTTAGGTTAAGCATTCCAGAACCAAGAGCCTTGCTATTTTACTGCCGGAAATAATTATTTTTCTATCTCACCATAAACTACCACAACATAACCCCCTACACTCTTACAAACACAGCCGAAATGTGGGGTGAAAAGAAGAATGCAATCACTGAACTCTCTTACCTTACTAACCCAGAATGACCCCCTTGCTAGACATCTCTAATTCCAGCCCCCGCAGTAGCTAAATTCACCCTAAATTCTTGGCACAAACCTATACTGACACCCCAATTCCCTCCTCCCACATGTTCTATCGCAGATAAATATCCGCTCACTAAGTACCTCAACCGGAGGTGTGAAATCTGGCCGCTCAACGACAAAGCTCAAGCACATAGGATGAGCGACAAAGCGAGAGCTTTGGGCTTGCGGGCAGGTGTGGTTGGGAATATATGTCGTGTGGTTGCAGGCGTAGACTATCGCAGTTAGCTTGCACATCGCTTCAGACACGTTGGCCAGAGTGTATTGGTTTGGTCGTTTGGTAATTGCGGATTGTTATCCAAAGTTTGTGCTGGAGGAGGCGGATACTAGGGGATTAATCGGAAGCTAGTGGCAATTATATAGGTGAGTTAAGGTCTTGAAACGTGGGATGTACCGTATCTTGAAAAAGTTGTACTTTTGTTCATCAGCGGGATTGAGACTATCTCTTGAATAACGGGTCAATAAAATTGTATGAGACATGGTTGGGAGCATAAGAATAGTATTATAGTTTTCAAGAGAATAGAGGGAATTGCAGTCACTGGACATGTCATGGTGGAAGTTTAGTCATCAAAGCTAAGCGAGAAAACTCTAACCACATTTTTCAATCCCATTTTAATAATATTAGCCTAGCTCCCGGTGAGCACTAATTCATATCCTATCTCAGGCCGAAATCGGTAGTTTGGCTATGTGGGTGCCCTAATGACTAGGTGGTTCCCTAGCCTCCCCTCTCCCGGGCGCCCAAGACACTCTCGTTAGAAACCACCGGAGATGAAACCCAATCCCCCGGTAACGCAGGCAGGTTATATGAGCGCCGACTCTAGTACCCGGATGACTTGGAATCAAGATCCAATGTTACCTTGGACTATATAAACTCCCTTGATAAGCCCCCACCAATTGGTTCCAATCCCTAGGGCTCTGGCACAGCGGCCAACGGAGACTAATAGAGCAAACTGTGTGAAATGTCCATCCCACAATGCCGCCCAGTCCCCGGACCCTCCCGACCTTCCAACACACCAGTCCGCATAACCAACGAAGAGACGGAATCCGAAATTGCAAGCATCCTCACAATGGCAGGCTCTACCATGACAAAAATCCGCCGCAAGACCTACCGCTGGTCCCAGGGCTCCCGCAATCGTGAGCACAACCTTGCTCGCGCAAATGTTTACGAAACGCAGGCCTTCGCTCAGTTCGATTACATAGCATCGTGTATCCAAGATTACTGGTCTTCGCACGATAATCTTGGCACAAGAGAGTTCATTCGGGACATTAGTGAGGCTAAAGATAATCTACTGACACTATTTGGGGATCTAGTTTTCGAAATTGGGAACACTGGCTGGACGAAGCTTGAGAGTATCGAGGAGGTGGAGGAGGAGGAAGAGGAGGAAGAGGGTTGTGAGACATTGGAACGGGAGGTGGGGTCTCCGAGGGCTCACCATCATATTGGGGTGAGGAGGGATGAGGAGGACGATGGTTGCAACATTGCTATGACCGATGTGGAGGAGTCTACCGCTCGACTTGTCCACGCAATTCGCTTTCCGGAGGACCCGATTACCTCAGCTAGTACTGGTAAAACACTAAGGCAAAGGATATCTCTCACTGGATTGGGCTTCAGGCCTTCTTCACGGAATGGAGCGCCACGTGGCACGGCACCTACTGTTGAGAATAAGGCCGAGAGAAAGAGGGACAAGGTCAAGGAGGTGCTTCGGAAACTTAGTTTTAGAGGAAAGGATAGTCCAATGTCCTTCTCTCCTCCAGGCTTTCCATAAGTTAAGTGTCCTCCCTGTTCTTTTGGCATTGCCTTTGTTTTTAGCAACTCAAGTGGTAATTGGTATCTGCTGGTGATAAGAGATTTAGAGTGTTGTAATAAGAGATGTATTCTTGGGGTACATGTAGCAAGATTATTTAGAATATAAGATAAGATGAAATGAAGTGATATTGTGCACGTTCTATCCACAAACAGAACTTTACAGTATGCTAGGTAAATTCCTGAAGGAGAGTAGAATTTTATTATCGTGCATTTATTATCGACATGGAGGGAAAGGAGGGAAAGGAGACAAACGGGCCAAAGTGCCGGGGGACATAGACGATGGACCCATACAAGTACAGATACTTCAAAACTCCGGAGTCCAGCGGTAAGCCCGAGTTACCTAAAAGCAGTATCTCATCCTTAGAAAGGAGGGCGCTAAACAGCGAAAACCTGAATGGACAGAGGGACGCAAGACTACTGCCTGAATGGACGCCGGAATAGATAGCGCTTGCCTTCCCCTCTCCGGAACGTCCGGGCCTTGCCATCGACTCCTTCAAGCTTCTCCTAAAACAGTTTCCGGTTACATTTACATCAGACTTCTCGCTACGCAATTCTCTCTTCTATCGGGCAATTCCTGCCAGTCTTGATACCTTCCGGATCGCTCTTATATTTCCCAGTCATGGTAATGTCACTCTGGTTTATCTCGATACGGCACTTGGGATAAGCTGATTGGACCAGATGTTCGCCAATAAAGCTGTAATGTAATAATGACCTTGTTTTCTTCAGCCCTAGGAATGCTACCGATCGACCCTACTCTACTCAAGAATCCATCCTCTGAACCTTCTACTTCGAATTTAAACCCTTCTGAGCACCAAAAAAAATATCAATATCACAATCCCGCATCGGAGAAACCAGCGACTCTTTCAGCAACAGCAACAACTTCCTCAACAAGTGACAACAACAACCCTCAATACGATGAATAACTATGGCAGTGCCGACGATGTGCTGAGATTCTCGGATAGTTATTTCCGCTGAAGCTCTGGATACGACACCATGATATTAGAGCCCAAAGATATCGGAGACTATACCTTACGAGCAGAGGGGTATATAAATTGGCTCAATGATATTCGTGGTGAAGAATCTGATGATTCGGCCCTGTTTTGCTATGAAGATCTGGGGTCGGCAAGTCCTACACCTGGTAAGAAAGCATATTCTCCATGAAGCAAAGGTGTTTCTAAGAAGTTGCAATGCTAGCTCCTTAGTGATACATAAGATATGCGATTGGGCAATGGGAAAAAATGCCGTAGTCGGATGCTTCTACTTCGGCTTTGCCGCGTCGAAAGAGCGACAACCGACCACCACCGTGGATTCCCTCCTAAGACAGGTTGTTGGTGGGCTGGAAGAAGTTCCGACGAAGATCCTGCATGCCTTTCGGGACCAGAAGGAGGCCGCCGGGAACCGGCAACTAAAACTCAAGCTCTAGCTCGAACCATCTCAATTTAGACAAGCTTCCACTCTTCACTTTTCCACCACTAGTAAATAAGGTCTTATAATTCTACTGGCTCAGACTATAGCTCCCACAGTATTAGCTATTACCACTCGTGAAAACTGCTAAAATATTAAAATACAGCTCAAGAGATTGGTCAAGTTTCTTGGACAACCTAAGCTGCACCCCCTTAAACTTAGCCCTACCCATCAAAGCTCAACCTCAAACCCAATCCAACAAAAGCTCGACCTATAGAAGGATTAAGTGTCGCCCAAATTAAGAAGGAGGGGTGAATGAAGCGGCACAGGGAGCGGAACTGGAGAAGAATGCTGAAGATGCGTTGGGGGGGTCTTGGGAGGTCAGTACTAATGAAGGCTGGAGTGGTTCTGCTGAAACCGAAAGTTGTCGTTGATCGGGGCTTGGTCAGAGGGGAGCAGAGTAATAGTTTGCGGTTTGGGAAGGAGTTGGTGGCGTTGTTAAAGAGGAGAGGGAAGGATGAGTTGTAGTATGCTTATAGTTCGCTTAGGGAGAGTTTTTTGAATCTCTACATGACTAGTTGAAAGAAGTAATCGTAGGAATGGAATGGGGCGAGAGGGCATCTGAATGAAGAGTTCAAATGAAATGCCCCTAGGAATCTGGAAAGCCTTAGTCTTCTAATGGCAAGAATTTCACAGCAAAACGGGAAGTATGTAGCTCTGAGTAGCCATCAGGAGGACGAAATTTCAAGTGCACAAACATAATGGAAAAATGATAAAAAGAAACAAGGACCGCAGAAAATAAATATCCGATACAAACTCTCTCCTTGACCCTTTGCGCTCCAATTAAGCCACAGAATCAATCCGGGAAATAGGGGGAATAACAGGAGCCTTTACCAATGATTCCTAATCACAGCATCAGATATTATGTCTACAATAGACCAATCCGCATTGCCTATCACTCGGAGCATTTCCTGGCGATGATATAATACTGAGTGTTTTCATCTGAGAATTTTCAGATTCTAAAAATATGAGAATTAAGGCAGTCAAAACGGAAGGTATTGTTTGTGCCAACTCAACATTCAGAATCGCGACAACTAAAGAGCAAAAAATACGAAAACCGTAGGTTCTAACAGGCTTGCTCCTCCACAACACCTACAGGCACCATTTTCAGACTAGAAAGTCAAGTAAGAGAAATAACAAACACAGGGCCAAGAGTAGCACCCCCAGTACTACCGCCCCCAGTCCCTGAATTGGGGCCTTTTCCAGATCCGTTCCTATGCTCCCCGGACTACCCATCTACCCACCACCCAATCAGCGAAAATTCCAACACCATCATCCACACAACACGCACCGGTATACCCTCCCCATTCCTTGACCCTCACTCCCTCAATCCATGCCACGACCGTAACCACTGGTTTCGCCGCCTCAAGAATCCTATCCCACGAAGACCGCTAGGTGCATTCTTCGAAGATGCTCAACGCTAGTTCGGATAGTTCTGATTCCAGGAGAACAATTGGGGCCATATTGTTATGTATTTCATCAAAAATATATATGTAGGGAATGACGAGATCCTGACTCTCTAGCTCGGGATCGCCGGTGACATCCCCTCTGGCATCGATCTCGAAATATTGATTGCGATTGGGAACCTCGAGGGGGGACCTTCTGGTTCGAGCATTCGGATTGGCAGTCATAGTCCAACATTCTACTTTCAAGGAAAGAGGTGTCCTTGAGATCTCAATGATAATCACCATAAGTGTAGCTCCACCAGAACCAATCAACCACCAGCTCGCGTCACAGCGAAGCTCAGCCAAGGACTCAGAATAGCCAACTTCTATAACCAATGATGGGAAGCCATTTGGACCACGGGTACGGGGTTTCAGCGCCTTATCCGCTTCCTTGGCCCGGCTATTGGTAGATGGACTATAGTATGTAGCGGAACCAACTAGCTTATACATCTTCCATGTATGACCAGGTAGTAGCTTAATACGGTCGGTAATAGCCTCCATGAAGGACTCACAGGCAACTTCGTGTGGTACCCCTATGGTCAGTTTGATTATTAGGCAGTGTAATGCGGGCTCAAAAGTGAACCGAGTCTTGGCCCGGATTCCACGACGAGCAAAAGCGGTGTCTATTCCATCTAATAGATCCCCAGATATACCACTAATAAGGATATAACAGCCAGTACCCGAGGTTTGGCATTGCTTTAACACTCTTTCCACTAAATTGGTCAACTTGACTTTTGTTTGGAAGGAGTAGTGGTGATTTTGCGGGATGAGGGACGATAGCTCGGTGAATGGAGAGATGGCTAAGGCAGTGGATGCAGCCATATCGCAAGTATCGAAATCTGGTGTGGACTCGGGAGTGAGTGACATCACCCTCTAGGCTGCAGCACACTCGTAATATGGAGCCGAAGTAGTAGGAGTCACGCGGGACGGCGGGGCTGAAATTGGCACAATATATCCCCTTCTCCGACGGTCAGAAATCTCTCCAAATACTGCTACCATTATTCCTCCAGTCTCAATTTTCTATGATGGGAGGGAGTAGTAGGTTGATGATGGAAACACTAGATTAGAGTCCCAAGAGTGGAGAATAGTATAAGTTGCAAAAGGAAGAAATGAGGAAGCAAGACGAGAAGCAGAGAGTGCGGCAGCGTGGAAGGGTATCACAGGAGATATGAAATCGGGTGGTTTCTTGCAAGGATAAAGCTGATTGCTGACGAACGCAATAGCAGAAAAAAGGTAAAGGTGATGAAGAAGGAGAAGGGTATTAATCACCAGGAGACTACTTGCGTATCGTGTGTCGTCTTAGGGTGAGAAGGAACGATCTGTTTCCTCAGAAACCAGTAGCTGGATGCAGGATATGCCTCATTCACTGGCAAGAACGGGCGGACACCGTTGAAATAAGAAGCTGCTGAGATGACACATACAATTGCGTCAAAATTAGAGCCCTAAAAGCTTAGTTCTGGCTAAAAAAATAGGTTAGTCTCTGTAGTGAGGGAAACGAGAAGATAGCTAACCCCAATAGTAGGGGTGAGCTGGTGATGTAATTAACTGTGGAGAGGAAGGTGTCGCTCTTGTCTAACTACAGAAAGAGAAAAGAGGCTTAAGTTATGCAGAAAATTCTGCATGCCAAGCTATCTACTAGTGGGCAAGTCGCAATACATGAAAAGATTAGTAATCACTAACTTACTGCCAAACTCAAAATCCCACTCATAATTACTGCCCTGTGTTATTCTAGCGATTAAAATCCTTCTCCTCCTTCAGTTCCCTTACCCACGCGCTACCGATTCATTTACTTGTTTATCTTATCAGCTCCACTCTATCTTTCCGTTTCACCGCACTCCTTCTTTCCTGCGTTGGGCCCCTATTGCCTTTACCTACACCCTGCAACTTAGAATCTGACCGGGGCATGTCCGTTTTCATAGGTGCTCACTCGACGAAATTCGGTGGGCGCGGCGGTCGAGACCCCTGTGGGAAGCCGGTACTCAGTAATGCCCGGCTGCGCTCGGTGGAGAAATCTGGTTGAATGAGATCGAGAGGGTGTATTCTTGCACGAAATGGTCTGGAAGAGCCTGTAGAGGGTGGGCTAAAACACTGCACGAGAATAAAGTATACGAAATATCAAGAGCACTTATGTCCAGAAGAAAGCACTGAAGGGAGCTTGTAGGATAATATTTGTATACCCATTGAGAGAGGTAACTCACTCGGCTAGAAAACAGGCTCCGCCTCGCCGGCTCCTTACCCTCCCAAGGTCGTGGGCGTCTCCGAGATGGTATCAGACCGGTCAAGAACCCACCTACCTCATGCCAAAGAAAGGACAAGTGTAGTATGCGGATTGCCTTGTTTTCCACTACGACATATAAGGGGATCGCCTCCCTCCTGGGAGTGGGAAGAAATTCAATTAAAGAACCAACTTCGACGAACTCACGAATTTCCCAAAACGGCCACTACAGTTGATACATACAATCCTTCACACCTATTCTTGACAACCTTTTGCCTTTATTTTATCAGAAGAGGTGAGAGTAATCTGGTGGTTGCGGTTCTTCGTTCTTGGTTGAGGGGCTGACTGGAGGGTAGAGATAGGCCATGCTATTACCCAGAATCCACCAATACAACGATTTCTTCAGCGCACCTAATAATTCCGCAACGGGACTCACCAAATCCGTGAGACAGGTGTTCGAAGCTATATTAAAAAAGTACCAAAACCAGGACGTGCGCAGCGTGCGGAACTACTGTATGTATCCAGCCACCACTACTAGTGCTTGAAACTAACGTCATTTCAGCCACATTTGCATTCCCGAAACGGTCCTCACACCAAAGCCAACACCAAAAGCCATCAAAGCAACTCCAACTCGGAACATCCACACCCCAGCGACCGAACACTAAGCGGTCGAGACCAAGATCCCAACATGGCAAATCCCCTAAATTGGTAGAAATCCAAGTGGTTGAGATAACATCCTCCCCGGAAAACCCGAAATATAACCCTCACCACCGCCGCCACCACTCGAGGAAACACAATTCCAAGGGAACGAATCTAAAACTCGAAAAACCAAAGAGCAAACAATCCCCCCTCCAATCTCCGAAGGTAGAACCCAAATCTCTACAAATCTCCACCCCCCCTTTCCCCCTCGCCCTTCCCACCCCACCCATTCTGCCCCCTTTCCCTCCCTCACCATCTCACCATCTCACCACTCCAACCCCACAACTTCCAGTATGCACGAGCTGCACGCACACCCCGTGTGGAGCTTGTAAGCCAGCCCAAATGCGAAAATGCTGCGTATGCCACCGCATTTCCCCGCTAGAAGAGGAGATCTGCGCCAAGTGCTATCACCTCGGAAATGAATGTGTTTACTGCGAGGGTGACTTTCACGCGTTTGTGGGCTGTTGTCGATGTGCTAGTAGTGGCGAGGGTGGTGGTGGGAGTGGCGGTGGGAGT
>Ga0307507_10004974_pt1 | contig 22561 bp, 18 predicted proteins | sample 7_EM_MG_FD_207223 | JGI IMG/M metagenome (GOLD analysis project Ga0307507, IMG submission 207223) | Populus trichocarpa ectomycorrhiza microbial communities from riparian zone in the Pacific Northwest, United States - 7_EM | ecosystem: Host-associated > Plants > Roots > Unclassified | place... | reverse complement strand
TAGTAAAGGAGTATTTTGATGTTTTGATTTTGATTTTCGTAGGAGGCCCGTGCACTGTCTCGGGTGGGTGGCTGTCTCGTCTGGGTGGCTAAGACGTTAGAGTCAATAGGATCAAGGCTTCTTGACCATACACGTACCTGTGATTCTAGTGGTCCGTGCGGAACACCAGAATCACAGGTACGTGTATGGTCAAGAAGCCTTGATCCTATTGACTCTATTGGCTAATCCTTATCGATAATGCGAGGACGAATTTTACCGTGCTAAGGGATAAACATGAACTAGAAGGGCTAATAGCCCAAATGCAATAACATAAAGGCCTGCCATCGTCACGATTGAGTCAAGTCAAATGTACCTAGTAATCAAAGTCCGAAGACTAATAAGTGGCTTTATCCGCTGAATTGGAGCCTTGACGAAGCAGCTACCCTGGTTATATTAGCTGGCTTTGAAGAGCTGAGCCCCTGCAGACGGTGGGACATGGGGTGTCTCGGCCTAAGAATCAAGACTTGTCGGTTGACCATGTCATATTGTGCTTAATAGGTAATCCCCGTTTCTTCAGATAATGCCATAACGCGTAAAATATTACGGCGTGGCTTAGCGAGGTGGAGACTATGGCGAACCCCCGGGTTATTGGGAGCACAGGCCCCACACCTAAATTGATCGGGATACGAGTGCCGACTACTAGGAAGCGAAGAGTGTATTATCAACGGCCCGGCTGGATGGAGTCATTATTGCGAGACAGCCCACGGTAAGGCCCACACGCCGGGCTTGCCCCGCGGCGCGACATCCTGGGTAAACACGACACCAGGTTCAGAATTGCAACCTAGCCCACAGTCGCAGAAGTGTGGTCATTGTCTCATTAGTGCGGACATCTTCGAAAACGGGGCGGGTTTTATGAGGCATTTTACGCAAATGCACATTGAGCGCGGTCTTTTCACTAAGAGGTCCTCATGCCCAGAACATCTGCGCCAGGATGTATTAGTTTGCGTACAGATTCTCTGCAGGAGAGACCATTGGCGGGTGTCAAAGGAGTTGTGGCTACAATGTAGGCCGGCCAAGATGCGACAGCGATCGAGCCAGAGTTATCACTCATATCATCGGCTGTGGCAGTGTTTGCGGATAATCCTAATGGATAGTCTTTGCGCTTTTTTATGAATGATAGCAGGGAACGAGACATAGTTCCCAAATCTAAAGCCTGGGTTTCGGTGCCGCCCTTCGTTGCGGCTGTGCCCGTCATCCGCATCTTGGCCGAGCAGGGATCTCCCAAGCGTTGCTCATGCACATCATTCGCAGCTCGATCCTCCAATTACAGGAATATTGATCCCTGGGCGACACCTTACCCAACATGCAATGGCTCACGTTCAAGCCGCCCTCCCTGAAACCTATCGCAACGACTCTATCACGGTGGACATAGTCCAGCAAGGCACAGGCAATGCAAGGCGCGATATATACTATCATTCCATGCCCTATTCAAAGTCCACAAAAGGGAGACCAGAAGCCGGCAGGTTTATGAAGAAGATTGACGCAGCCCTCTACCTTGGCAGGGCTGCAGGATTGTACCAGCAGTTAATTAGCTCCGAAGCGGCCATCCTCGCGCATCTACAGACTGGCAAAACGTTCCTCAAGGGATACCTCCACATGATTAATGCATCTGAGACGGCGGCCTGCGAATGTAGGCTCGTAGAATCAATACCGCACTTCCTCTTCTCCTGCAGGAGGTGGGCACAGCAGAGAGCGAAATTAAGGCAGCAGCACGGAGAGCGATCCGGAGACTAGTCGTATGCGTTGGGATATACGTGTATACTACTCACGTGTTTCATCACATGGCTCCGCGGGATCCATCGTGGCTCGTGCTATCACTAGCCGACCGGCTTCCAAGAACTCGTTCTGAAATCCTGGTTGTAAGGTCCGTAACAGCTGCAGTTATAAATTTACTTCTTTTAGTGGTGAAGTTTTGTCTAAGTTGCCCCGTTTTTCTGATCGCAGACCCATTCAACTTGTAACTTAGTCTTTATTATAATACTCTTAAGATTGCAATGAGAAGCATTACACGCGATGTATAATGGACGTATTAACTGCAGGCTTTCTGATCACATTGACGGCATACGAAGGTTTTTACGTGTTGCTGCTTTAACTAGATTGTTCTCCCATCTCAAGGTTCAATGCAAATAAAACACAACACTAATGCCCGCCTAGTCAATCATCGATTAGGATTGCCGGGAAGGAGTCATATATTTCAAGTGTTTTATGAAAGCAGCTTACAGGCACTCAATTTCACACTCTGACTTTTCAGATGACCGAAATACCTAGTCATATCCAGTAATTATCAACATCTTTTGGTAAAGGCATCACTCATTCCATTTAACCTATAGCACATAGGCCTCTCATTGCCGCGATCCAGCCTAGCCTTTCCAACCCAACCTCCTCTTCGTCCATTGCAAAACGTATACCAGCGCCACAAGCACTGGCACCTCGATCAACGGGCCTACCGTACTAGCTAACGCCTGACCACTTCCCGCACCATACACGGCGACCACCACCGCAATGGCGAGCTCGAAGTTATTGCTCGCAGCAGTGAAACTCTGCGTGCAGCTAACGCGATACCCAAAGCCGAGTTTCCAGCACAGGAATACGGTAGCGCTGAACATGACGAAGAAATAGACAATCAAAGGCGCGCAAACGCGCAGAACTGAAGTAATTTGGCTGGCGACATGTGCGCCTTGCGATGTAAAAAGCACAATGATGGTATAGATCAGGCCGATGAGGGACCAAGGGCTTATATACCTAATGAAATAATTCTGGTACTTGGATTCCCCAAGAACAGATCGTAGCGCGAGACGCGTTACGATTGCCGCGCCAAGTGGTATACCCAGGAAGACGGCTACACTGCTTGCGACCTTGGTGTAGCTTACGGTTAGCTTGTTCGAGGAGTTGCTGACAACTCTAATGTAAAAGACCGCGAAGGGGGCGAAGAGGACGATTTGGAGGATCGAGTTGAAGGCAACAAGTACGGCGCAGTAGTCTCCATCACCCTTGGCCAAGTCTGTCCAGATAAGCACCATGGCAATGCAGCGTGCGATTCCGACGAATATTAAGCCTTCTCGGAGGTCTTGTCTGTCTGGTAGGAAGGCCCACGCTAGGCCAACCATGAGGAGGGGTGCAATGATCCAGTTGAGCACAAAAGATATAGCTACCTGGACCCAGAGTGCGCGTTCACGGAGGAGTAGGTGGAGGGTTTCGAAGCGGACTTTGCAGAGGATTGGATACATCATGACGAGGAGGCCAATGGCTAAATTCACCAGGTTTAGCAGTATTCTGACAGTATTCCAGAGAGCGACATACCTATAGGGAAGCTGACGCCAACAAATGTATTCTCCTGCAACCTGCGACCAGCTGAGTGCACAGTACTGCCCAATGTTATGCCGATCGCCATAGCAAGAATGATCCATACGACGAGAAATCTGTCCAGGAAAGACAATGCCTTAAGGGGTGGGAGGTCGTCTGAAGTTTCGCCACCTATTCTTGCCTTGTTAGCTGACACACAACGTAGAACAGGCGTAATTCTTGTCTGACCTAAGGATTCCGCCTTTCCTGGTGCGCCGGCGCCATTTTCGACATCCAACGTGCCTAACGATACATCCTGACAACCTCTTCCAAGCCCAGCACTAGGATTTGGATCTGAAGCAACGGAATGCTCCAAAGCATCCATTCTGGCGGTTGAAGAGTGCAGTAATAACACCGGCCATACTTGTTGCCCAAAAAGTATTTATGTTGCAGTGAAAACGGTTGAGTCCAATGATAGGAGAGCAGAATGTCACTGAGGCCAAGCTTTGTGGCAGAATTTCTCGCCTATTCTCGCCGCCCAGAAAGTCTCCTCATAACGGTGACATATCGCCGCGAATGATTGCATCTACGGACAAGAACTTGACCGCTCCAAATTATTTTGCGTGTCATCTGTTAGGTTTTACAATGGACATTAGTGCGATATGTCATCACGGTGGCCTTCTCGAAGCTGCTACCCCCCTGTTGAGCCCATGCGAGCTTTTCCTGACGATTAATGGTTTCGCCATCTTCTTTCCCTTTAAAATTTGTACAACTCGGCCTACATTTCACATACGATCACAGGTACCAGAGAACGAGGCGTCCCGTCCGCTCCGCCCTATCTAAGCTGGTAACCGGCCAATCAGTAGTTAAGTGGGTGACCATTAGCGAATCCTGGCTGTCGTATGTTTTTGCATACGCGTCTTTTTTTTGGGCTTCTTAGCATGCGTCAATGCTAGGTCTGAGGTGCCGCATTTACCTTTGGGGATGCCCAGAAGTAAGCATATGCTATTCTCTCACGTCCTCATAAACTTTTTCCCTTCAATGATGAGTAAAGCTGGGGCCATAAGAGTCTTTACCGCTTCCTAGCATCCTCACAGGACAGCTTCGAGGCTGGACGAGGGCGATGGTTTCGGAAACAGCAATTATTTCTTCTCACTTTTTCTGATGAAGGCCTTCAAGCATCGGTATCATATCTTCTTGGTTTACGTTTGCAACTAAAGCTGACTAGCATTACTTAGGCTTCGAAGGCGCCGACTATCAGATCATCTTTTCATTATACGTCGATCTAGGTCAAACATTTGTTTTACAGATCTGCGAGGGGGTAAGTGAAGTGTAACCATGGGTTTAATACCAAACAACTGCCTATTCCTTCGTGCTATTGTCCTAATGTTGGACTAAATCCACCTCGGCCACGCCGTGTGTATAATTGATATAATTGATAAAATGTAATAAGGTTATTTTACTACATTCCGTCATGTTATACCCATCCATTGCAAATCTATAGTATTCCTTGAATATTTGTAGAGATCAGTTTCAGACCTATATTGTAATTTTCGTTCTGCGTCATTGCTGAGATACGTTGCTTATTTTGTCAGCAACCCAGCGTCAAGAGTTTCCAGGTTGTGACGATCCTCTCTGAGAAGCCACGTTCAGCCCCGTAAGGCGCAAACTAATCCCTGCTAAGTGGCCTTCGCCGTCCTCTCATACGCGAGGGTTCCATAATACTTCTACTGGCAGCAGCCTTAAGCGCATTCATTGTTACAATTACAACCACAGCAACCATAGCCACGTCTAAGGATCATGTACATCAGCTTGCCTTCACACATTCAGAAAGCACTTGGCGTTTGATCATTTTAAATAATCACCTTTGAAAACAGATACGACATTCATTTCTACATCTTCTGATATCCCGAAATGGCTAAGCCCAGCCCTCTGTATTCTCAGAACTTTGTTCGGCATTTATGCCAAACACACATTCCCTCCACATCGATCCATTACCACAAGTCCCCAATAATGCCTCTGGCGTTGTCGACCATCATTTTCTCGGTTTCGGGATTGAAACCGCATCATTTCCGGACCATACTGGTATACACATATTCAAGAATGTAACATACCTAAGTCTGCTGACCGTACCAGGCAACAAATCGTACCCAAATAACTTCTCTCCAAATATTTTCTCTACAATAACAAATAGAACAGGATCGCCGCTGCCTATTCGCGTTGGAGGCATCGATGTATGTAAATGCTCTCCATCCATAGTCTAATTATGACATAGAACTCACAGTGGCCATTCTATATTTGACCTATCCCAAAACCAAGCGGTCACCTTCCCCGAGGACAAAGATGAAGGTCATCACTCGAATATGACTCTCGGCGCCTCGTGGTTCGAAAGCTTTACACTACTAGAACAGGTCAAATGGACCTTAATGGTCCCTTTAGCTAGGAAGAACCTCTCTAACACCATCGAATTCGCAAACGCAAGTCTTGATTACATGACAGATGGCAGCTTCGACGCGCTGGAAATCGGCAACGAGCCGAATCTGTACCCAAACGCAAGCCACCCCTAAAAAACAACATCAGCAATTTCGTACATTAGTGGGCACACTACGCCAACGCACTGAACGGGAAGCTGTCCCTTTCCGCGGGCCCGAATTTCTAGGTCTTGAGTCTCTCCTCGAACACCGACTGGAAAGTCGAGGACGGGTTCAACGCCGGCCTGTCGGACGAGACCGGCAAGATCAAAGCCATATCGCAGCACTACTACCAGACCTTCGGCGGCGACCCGCTGCAAGACCCGCTGCTCAACCACACGCTGACAGTATCCAAGACCTCGGGCGCCTTCGGCGGTCGATCAACTACCTCGAGAACCGCACCAACCCCATCCCGTTCGTCCTCGGCGAGGTCGGCTCCGCCATCGGCGCGGGGCACAAAGGACCACGCGTTCCAGGCCTCGCTCGGAGCGGCTGTCTGGACCGTCAACTGGCTGCTTGTACGCCATAAGCGTTGGCGTCGAGCAGGCCAACATACAGTTGATCACGCGGAGTCCGTTCTCGGCATGGCAGCCCGTAACCGCGAAGATCGGCGTGACGGACAGGTCGGCGCAGGTGCTCGGGGGCTGGTACGGCCACGTGTTTGTGGCGGGCGTCCTCGAGGGGGAAGTCGCAGGTTGTGGAGGTGGGCCTGCTGGGACGCGCGGATGATGGGGCGGGGAGCGCCGTTGCTTACGTGATATAACACGATGGGAATTTGGCCCAGGTCGTGGTTCTGGATGAGGAGCGCTGGACAAAGGAGTCTGGGACGGAGCAGCCGAAGCGCAATATCACGCTTGGGGGATTGGGAGGAGTCGAGAAGGTTAGAGTGTAGAGGCTAACAGGTGACAGTGGTACTGCACAGCATAACATTAACTGGGCTGGCCAAAGGTGGAGTCATGAGAGCAAGAGTCTTCCAGTGCCAGTGGGGAATGATACGACGGTTCATGATGTGAAAAATCGGACGGTCAATGTAGAGGTAAAGGTGACGGAGGGAATACTGGTGTCTTTGCTGCGCTAATATTTTTGCTGTTATGCTGTTGAAATTGACTGCTGTTCACGGCGTTTATAACTGCTCAAAATCCACGTATTCAGATGGGCGATGGAGGGACTTATTCAATCTTTCAACAGCTAGTAAGATTTAAACTTCCGGAAGCCTGGAATGCGGATATAGCGAAAATTATTAAGGAAGCAACACCTTGTAGTATATGGCTAGGTGAAAGTCGCCGTTGCAATAGGTGTTGCAGTCTTTTAAACAGACTGCGCTTAAGCCTGAAAACGGAAAGACTTTTTTAGTAAGGTCGAAATTGGTCGCTGAGCATGCTCGTATGAACGATGACGTCGTAAACTGCTCAGGTGATGCGAAATCTGTTATGTCATTATAATTTGAGTGTCTTTCGATAACTGGATATTACAGGTGGCAAATGGCGTGGTGTGACCCCACGTCAGATAATTCTTATATCTTTAAAGAGGCAAGGAGGTAAAAAGCTCCTGAAGCTACTAGACTTTTCGGTGGTGATCATGCCATATTTTGAGACATTCAAGAGTATACCAGGCCTTCAGTAATTATGACGAAGTGTCAGTAAGCCTAGACATGTTTGAGGTTACTTCTCACCATAAACTCAACTTTTTAGTTTTACATTTAATATATGGTAACTTGAAATTATAGTGATCGTCTATATTTGGCCTTAACCTAATCCTAAAGTGCTGAGTCCTATGAGAATAGGACAACGAAGCATTTTTTAAACAAGCCAGTTCCCTTGCCTTAACTAGAAACTGCCTATAACTAATGTAATCTTAAAGTGTAGTGATATCCGTCACGTCTAGGGTGGTCGCATCCCTACTACTTGTCGGACGGACAAGTCACTGAGAACTCTGTTCCATTGCAAGAGTCTCTAGAGCCTCACTGTTACACTAGATAGGTGGCAAAAGGCTGACGACGACGATCCACAATAGACGTCGCTACTCAGTCGGTAATAGGTGATGAAATAGGTAATAGAAATAAGTAGTAAGACATACGATGGCAAGAAACAAGGCGGTGAGTCATAAGGTGGTGTACCTAACAGTGAGCTCGACGGTGGACACTAGTCTTTAGATCCTTGTGTCCAACTTGACACTAAGGCGAATGTCACCCCATGGGATCACCAGCGCCAACTGTAGATCATCCGACCATCGAGACCCCGCAACCAGTTTTCCAAAATTCCCGAGATAGGTCATACTGCACTACCCCTAACTATGAGGACACCGGTAGCCTCTTGAGATCTACCCATGCCGCTGTCGCAAATGCACTTACCTCTGGTAAGTGACGGCCAGCTCAGCGACCAGTTAGATTTATTTAAAAACCTAAATAAATCTAAAAATATTTTCTTTTTGAAGAAATTACTAATCTTACTTTTTACTAAATAAAAGTGCTTGCTTTGTTATTTCTTTAATTATAAGCTTAAGGAGTCCTCAAGCAGTTTCACACAGCATATGAGATCCAACAGGAGGACACGGGAGGATACGCCCCCTTCCAGCCCCTTAGGGACTGGACACCCCCGCCGCGCCGAAGGCGACACGCAGGCGAATCACCAGACCCTCCCACTACCCCCTAGACCTTCCAAGATACCTTGGAAGCATGGTACGAAAGGCAGACATATTATAAAGGTAAACAGGCTAGGCGAAGGCGGAGCGCGTAAGACTAGCTGGAAGGTTATACCTAGGTTTTTCCCTTGCAAGGGATTTTTCCTGTAAATAGAAGGTAGAAGCCTGCATAGACCTAGAAAAGGGACCGAATCGGGCAATAAATTGAATTAATAATAATAATTATAAGCTTATTTTAATTTTAATTTTTTTTATATCCTATAAAGTTTAAGTAAATAAAGTTTTATTTAAATTATAGACTAATTAGTAAGTCTCGGTAAATCTGGCGTTGAGGTGTGTTCTACTCATTGAGGAGGCCGACATTTACCGGAGGTAAGTCGCTCAACACGGGTAATATATGCATCTATTGTTAATGCAACATTTTTAGCGGTGTGGTAAGCCTAATTCTGGATCCTCAAGCTCTGAGGCTCGGGGTTGGATGAGTATATAGTCTGGGGAGGCCGTGCCGCTGTGGAGGGAATTGGAATCTTGTACTCAGACAATCAAATGGTATCTGACCATTCGAACTTTATATTGAAACACTATCTCGGGTACTCGGAAAAAACCCGCATGCCAGTTTTCGATCCATACACTGCGCGGGAGGAAGCCGAAGACCACACGACGTCCCGCTCTGGGCGTCTAGAAAGAATGAAGCTTTTGAGCGGGAAAAGGCTACCATGAAGTGCTATGAGGAAAACTGGGACAATTGGGATGGTATGTTTACTTCCCCATTCTTGAATATCTCATTCTTGCGTCGAACAACGCTAAACTGCTTTTCGTGCTAGGTCCACTCTGGTACAGTGCAGGCAGATTTAGGCAAACCATTGAACACACTACCTTTTCTTAGACCTCTGAGAACTACAAATGGCCACCTTCCTATATGAAAGCGTCTGACTGACTTCCCATACTCGCAGATTTACCCACAAAATCTAGCCCTGACCACGATGCTGATCCCACTCCGTCCGCCAGCTCAGTGATCTACTTGGACTGGATCCAAAATCGCCTCGTATTGGATCCAATGCAAAGCTATACCTCCTTGGGCAGGTATTTAGCCAAACTAGGAAGAAGCTAAGCCTAAAGTAATTTGGGCTGGAGTGGATTTGGGATCAAATCCACTCCACTCCAGTCCAAGTAGATCACTGCGCCAGCTCGTGGGACGCAAGTATACATGTGGATCTGGGCGATCACTAGGTCATTCCTCTACAAAGAAGCCTAGTGGTCAACAGGTCCAATGCTGTTTTACAATATCGCTGAGTAGAGTGATTCATGGCTTTTGCTTCCTAGGGTGACAACTCAAGGGACGATTCAAAGAACGAGACAAACGCGTTACGGCTATTGGGTGTTCCAATAGTACAATATGGCACGGAGGACGGTGTTGGCAATGCCTGAAGATAACGAGAAACGGAGCACTGAATGAAAACACTGAATTGAGACAATAATTTGGCAGAACCGCTCGTGGAGATAAAATTTAATCCTGGTGAGAGAGTACTTAAACAATGGTACTGTGAGCCGTGAAGGAGGGCATAATAAATATATCTACAGGACATTACGGGAGCGAGAGACGTTACTATTTTGACATTTGAGAGACTGGTCCCACATAAATTGCTGAGGAAAACTGCAGGCAACGAATTGAACTCATTCGCTATTCATTCTTAGCCCTAAATCTTGCAAAGGCAAACCAGCAAGATTTTATTAGAGAAGGTTGCCCATAAACATGTCCTGAACGCCGCCAATTGTTTCCCCACAGCGCTTTGTGCAGACGCGTGGTAGCTGACCATTTTACCGTGAACTCCGGTGTACAAGAGTCAAGCCCAATAAGAGAAACGAGAAACGAAATGTTGAATACGGGAGAGATCAAGAGGCCTATCCCTTTCGGCCTCGAAAGCCTAGGTTCGGATATTTTTACACCCATCCCCCCAGGAATAAATGCGGTCCCAAAAGCGCCACAAAGACGCAATTATGATGCTGCAAAACTGCAGGACACGGAGAGGAGATCAACTTGATGGCAACTCATCATCGTTCTGCCGCCAAAATTTGCTGAGAAACGTCCTGGATTCAGGTAATGTTACGGATCTTCAGATCCCTGACATACTGCATGAGCGAGCAGTCGTCGCATTTCACGAGCGCTTGCAGAGCTCTGACCCGCGAGCGAAGCATCTGGTTTTCATCTTGTAACGACATCTTGTCCTTCTCCATCTGCTTGATGTACGCAGTTGCACTGGCCAGAACGACCGCCTTGCTCGGTTTTGATGGTGCCGGTAAGTCCTCAATATCCGCGGCGTCGCACGCGCGCTGTTTTTGCTGTAGTGCTGGTACAACCCGCCGTAATGACTCTAGCTGTGTGTTCAGACTCTCGCGATACTTGCGCTCAATCTGGTTGTGCGGTAGCCTCCGCCGCGTTTTACCCTTTGCTTCGTCGGCCAGCTGCGATTGCACCTGGTCTGGCAAGTCCTCGCAGGACTCGCTCTTAGGCAGAATGTCGATGGAAGTGCCCTTGCTGAACTGACGGCCCGAGGGCTCACGAGATGACTCGCTTTCGCTACGCTTAAGCCGCGGGCGGATCTCTATGATCCCTTCCGTTGTTTCCTGTGCGTTGATACTTTCATTTGGCAATTGCGAGTCTGGCATTGGAGTTGGAAGATTATTTTCTGGAGCGAATAGGAAGGGTGCGCAGGCGCTTCCACAACTTGAAGGATTTGGTGGGGGGCCGTCGTCGCTGTGATTTGGGCAGAGTGGGGATGTCCAACATGCAGAGAGAGAATCCTGCCGTCCCTTGGTCCGTTTTGAGGTGGTGTTTCCGCTTGTTGATTGCGATGTGTTTTCCATTACGCTCGTCTTGGTGTTGGGGAGCCTCAAAGGTCCGTTGGGAAAGGTTAGATCGTCTACAAAAGCAGACTCTGGAATATTGGGGAGCATTGATTCATATTGCGCCACTGGAAAAGTTTGCGGTCGTTGTACCGTGGGTTTTTGCGCTGAGGTGGTTGCCGGAGACTGACCTGAGGTTGTAGAGGATGTCTGAGAGCGTGAAGAAATTCTATCTTGGAAGAGAGTGCTGCCAGTCAATGCAATGCCAGTGGGGGGTTCGGGTGATGATTCTGAGGTTGAGTGACTGGCACCTCCAATGGTGTCACCAAATGGTTGCAAGATTTCTAGATCGCTGAGAAAGTAGTCGCCCGGACCGTAGTAGGCGTCGGACAGGTATGAGTCTTGACTACTTTGACGGAAGGGTTCTTGAGGGCTGGTATCGGATGAATCTAGTGCGAGACCAAGTGACTGGCGCTGGGATGTAGTCGAAGATAGCAGGTCAGTCGAGCGCCCTGCGGTTGTTTGTGGAGTATCAGCCCACCGATCGTTCGGTAGGTTCAGGCCTGCATCGGTGAGGAAGGCGCTCCAATTGAGTGACATAGTGATCACTGATGAATCCGCCAAAGAAGGGAGTTTGGTCGGGAGAGAAAGGCGTGTGCACGGTAGTAGCGCCAAGTACTTGTCCCCAAATGATGAGACTGGGCTGATATATACCTGGGTAGGGTCGGAAAGCCCTCAGATTATTCTTGTTAGTGCGTGTGATAAGATGGGGTCAAGTAGAGTGGTGAGATGGGGGCGGATAGGCCCTTGTAAAGATTTTGCTACTGTTGGCAGGGGAGAGGGGAGAAGATGTGCTTATGGGTGAAGACGGACGGTTTCGCAACAGAGCGGGATGCTTCGGGGATGCTTCGGCGGGAAGCGCTGGGGAACGGTCCAGGCTCTAGTTGCTGCTATTCTGGGCTGTCTGTTGTGCTTCCGTAGTCGCAGCGAAGCACTACTGTGCCAATGTGCCAATGTGGCATCGGAAGCAGACGGTCGATCGGGCCCTGTGAGAGATCAGGCCACATACAAAGATCGACACGCAAATGTGGCGTGATTCCCCATATTGAAGACCCACCGACTGTCCAGGGCTGCTCCTCAGTAGCTGCCTTTGTATTAAATGCCCCGAATCCTACGTCTTTAGTACTTGAAGGCTTTCTATCACCATCGCGACTGTCAAGCATTCAACGGGACAGAACCGCGTGGCTGCGAGTGCCCCTCACGAGCCCCCTGTCGCTTGGGTGACTAAGCCTGTGCGTACGCACTGGGGCAAGGGACGCCGATTAGGAATTTGTACACTCGAAGTCTACATCCCAGATCAAGGCCTGGGACATCTCCTTATCCACCATTATGGGAATACCGCATCCCCACCCCGATAAGAGTACCAGAACTACACACCGCAACTTCAACCCAGACCCTTCCAAGCTCCGTTGGAGACAATTGTTCGAATATTCTCAAGTTGAGAACGCGAAGACTAATCCATATGCTTTTCCAACCTAGGCCTGTATATTGCTGGAAGTAGAAGTGCCAGTGGAAGTGCCAATTTTATTTCCACCCTAGGCTGGAATTATGAAGTTGCATAAGCCCACTCTCGGACGCTCATGGTACTGGTATTCCGGTCATGAGCCTAGGCTGTGGCGACAATTGCATCGGCACATAGCAAATGACCTTGGTAAGCAAATTTTGCATTTGAATCTCCGGAATTCGAATCATGTTAATGAGACTCCTGCTGTAGGCGAAAATGCCGTAACCGCTAATTCTTGTATCCAAGGACTTGCCGGTAATTAACGCAATTTGCGGAATAGGCGGATCTGATGAAGATAGTCCAAACGACTGGAAATGACACCGAAGAATTTTACAACGTTTCTGCTCTCTACTTACTTCTAAGTTTGCCCAGGTACCTATCACCGTGACGTTTTGGTTTTCGTAATCTCAACCAACACCACCTAGCTAGCTAGGTGGCCGCCAGCACGGTGCACAGGTGGGCAAAGAACCCAGAAATTTTTAGCTAGCAAATTGCTAACAAAACCAAAAATCATTTAAAAAAGTTAAAACTTTAATAATAAACTATAGACTATATAAATAGTATAATTAAACTTGCTAGAACTCTTTATTATTACTATCTTTCTATACCTACCTCCTTTTTAAAGTATAGAAATCTACTATATTTTTATAAAATCTAAAACCGTAAAAATATTAATTATCTCTCTACTAGAAAATAAAGATTTTATCTATAAAAAGAGTTTAATATTTAAAAAGATAGCAGGTATAAAGAGATAAATTATAATAATATATACTATATGGTTTATTATCTTAGTTTTAAGGGAATTTTTATTTTGTTAACAATCGCTAGTTAAAATCGGCTGGGTTCCTTGCCCGCCTGTGCACCGTGCTGGCGGCCACCTAGCTAGCTAGGTGGTGTTGGTTGAGTTTACGAAAACCAAAACGTCACGGGTATCACCTAGGAGTGCTAACTGCGACCGACTTAAAACACGCCTCTTTTCCCTCTCTTTTACCATGTTACTCCATCTTGGCAACCAGTCGAATAGCATCCAAATACTAAAAGCTTCGTCCCTCTGTGTGACCGATGCTTGTTTGAGCCTTGCCTCTATTACTCCGTTATGCTCTTTGCTCTGCATTGCTGAAAAAGTCAAATTCTTACCAATTAGACAATGGTGACTTCGCCTGACAACTAGCCATAAAGCCTAGTTTACCCTCAGACTCGCTTCTATATTACAAAAAAATTCTCCAGAATACCACTACTCAGCTTAAGAGACTCTAGTTTCACACCATCGTAGCTGCTGACAACGTTCTGGGGTCCTCATCGCCTCGACCCCTTGTTGCCGCGCCTTTCGGTGACTGTAGAATAGGACGGTGGCAGAGAGGACAGTACTCGTTCCATCGGGAAAACCAATCATCCAGACACTGCTGATGGAAGACGTGCAAGCAGCCCAACCCCCGGATCTGCGCTGCCTCTTCAATCTCCTCTAAACAAATCACACTATGAACGCGGATCCGTTAGCCATGTCTCAGCCCTTCTCTAGGAAGTCTTAGCTTACCAAAGCGGCATTCTCGTGATAGCTAAATCTGGATGCTCCTCGCTTTGTCTTGACATCCAGTCTTGGAAATTTTGTGCCTTCACAAATTTGTCGAGTTTCGCCATGCGCTTCTTCCGGCATTCTTCTTTCGACTCAGCTGTCCCTGCTGGATCAATCCGCGGTAGGATGAATGTTCTGTGAACGCAGACAAAATCAGCCATAGGAAGCAGGCATTAGAGACTTGCCGTAAGATTATGCCCACATCATGAGAAGGATAATGAGAATGATCGCAAATAGCGACGGTAGTACAATTGCAAGTGCTGTGCTGCCTCTTATTGCGCTGTTTGCCGCCGGAGCTTGTGAGAACTTGTTCGTAGATGGTACTTGTAAGCCTGTTGCATTCATCTTGATGAGAAGCACAACTTGTAAATATGAGGGTCAGAGGCAGAATAAACAAATTGACATTTGTTGATTGTAACAATATATTTACACTGAATGATCAAAGATTAAATCTACATGAGCTTAGAGCGCAGGTCTGGAGTCTTGCTGGAAATTTGAAGTGTACACGAGGGACTTCCTCAGCTGATGTCGAAAGGCCTCTACGGCCTAAAATCACACCACTAAGAAAATGCCAGCCATGATGAGTACGCGTGATCAAGCCTCACTCCCCGCCCCGCTATCCAGATAGACAAACTCTGCTGGGATTGGAGAGAGACAGTTAAGCTTTTGTGGCGTTACCGTTTGTTGATCCTATGACGTGGCCGAGCGTGCAGTGGTTCGCTGCGGGAGCGAGCGAGGTACCGTGCAGAAAGCGCGCTTTCGGCCACCGAGATTCGGATTTTGCCCTTTCTCAAGATCTGATACGTTCCATCTTATGACACCTCTTAGTGTCATAATTCGTGACGTCGCGAGAGTGAAGACCGACTTGCCCGACGGATTGGAACCCAACGCTCAAACACCACGTGAAGGCGTTAGTTCAAGCCCTAAGTATCTTTTACTCTGACGTTTCCACATCCTCAACTGCGGGCGTTCGAATAACGCGTCCTTTCGTCGCCGTCTCCGTTGTTTGCTTCCGAGCGTTATTTATTGTAACCTAAGACCCGGCTGCCTCATTCTTCGATAAAATCATTAGAAGCATAGCGTGGGACGCACGTTTATGGGCTTCTTCTCCCGGCTTCGTTGTGCTCAAGATTTAGCGCTTTTATAATGAGTCTAACATACAACCAAGGCCAGCGAGCCCGAGTATCCTAAGGAAACCGCCTAGCTGTTAGAGGCATTGTGAGTGTAAAAGGTGGTTGCTGGTACAGTAGCATAGGCGCGGCCGCCGCAGCGTCGGTCGCCAGTAGGCTAGCGGGGGAATATTCCGAGGGTTCCATTCAGGGACTCGGCCCTCTAGGGACTTGCTTCTACGATGTAGATTTCTCTAGAACGGTGTTTAAGGAGTACGAAGCTTTTCTCATAATTGACTTTGAATCAATGGTTTTTCGAATGAGATATCCTTCTTTATCGTCTTCGATGCTGTCTCTGAACTATAATTTGAAATTCTCTTCGGTTCCTTCAAAAAAGCCATGCCACTATCTAGATTATCCGTCGAATTGTGTTGACGGTAGAAATGATGTGCTGAGAACATAGAGGCACGGGGCATAGGCTCGTCTCACTACGATGGGGCGTGAGAGTGGGGGAACATGCTGACCCTTAGACGGGTGCTTCGGCTCACTATTTTTGGCCTTGGATGGAACTTTCAAGAGAATGCTTATTCATTTCCAACAAAGGCAGAAAATAACCCAAAGCATCAAAGCCTTATCTATTGACAAATATCTTCCCTTAGAGCCTAGATGACTACACACCCGCACGTCAAGTACCTTTTTGTACTCTCCAGGGCCTCTCGACTGCAGCAGTTGTAGAGATCTCGCCTCTACCTCCAGCAGTGTGAATGATGACGTTCCCGCCATAAGCTTAATCTTCCTACCCATTGTACGCGTTAACTTTGACAGGTAAAGGTCACATCTTCAGCTGCATCCATGTCGAAGAAGCTGCTACCGTGAAGGCTCATTCACTGAATCTGCCATGCACGTATTAGGCTCTGAGCAATGACTTCTGTTACCCTTGCCTGATGATGGCGTTCTAAGCAACTGCTTTGAACTCCGAGAAGTCGGTGTAGGTGCTGTAATTTTCAACCCTTGGGAATACTCCTGTCGCATCGTGCTGAGTATTAGCCGGTGTCTTCTTGAAGTAGTACAGCATCTCCTTAATTGTTGTAAACGGGCCGAGGAAGGGCGGCTTTTATATACGGATAGGTTGACATCACCCAGGGGAATTAATGAACCGAATATATGATTTCTGGGGTAATATATGCGGTGAGCTATAGAAACTTGAGTCACATCGGTAGAAGAGAGCTCAAAGGCCTTTAGTAGTTTTAAGTGTAGGAATGTCGAAGAAAACTCTTTAGCCTCTTAGCATCGCGACCTGACAGGTGGATGAGTTATTCGCTGGGTACGGGTCTATTCAATTTTCGCAACTCCGCCCTCAGCCCATGGTGTGGTGCTCGTGCAAATGCCCTCTGGCACTTGATGAACACTTTAGATCAGATTACGCTGCTTCGTCAGCTACATTGTGGAGTTCAGAGCTAGGAACGCGAGACTGCGCAAGCATAAATTTGTATGGGGATTCCGAGATGAGAAAGACGAGTGAAGCTGAGCCAGACTGGGAGTTAACTAGCGTCATGAAAGCCCCACTATCCCCACAGATGGATTTCTAGGAAAGAAATCATCTAAATAAAGGGCATCGAAATCTGTGAGCAAAGGATGTGAAAGCATACAATCCGATGGAGAAGGACCTAGCATTCCTCAACCATGACCTTGGTGCGATTTTTTAGGCTGCGTATCTCCGGCCGTGTGACAAAGGCGGTTCAAATAATGGAGTTCCTGCCGATTCGTTCCCAATCAGTGTAAGGTGTGGTCGGTGCCGCTTTCGTTCAACGATGAAGACGAAGCGGTTACCACCTGTATTCCAGGAGTTCGAAGGTTTCCCGGCTACTGAGGTCGTACAAGATGGCGCACAAATCTTCGTTTCCGACGACATGCGTTGTACCCACTTGAATTCACCCCCCTTCTCGTATAACCTAGTATATCGCTCTTTGAGTGATTTTTCGAGATATATTGTAAAACGGCGACTCGGCGAGAGAGACGCGATCGGCAAGGGTGGAGCTACCAGAGCTACCTTAGCTACCCAGAAAACAACTCGCCGATCAATTCTTGAAGGTCTCTCAACGCCACTTCAGGTTTTCGTCCTACAGCTTCTTGGATAGTATGCGACTTATTTGACTGAACTTTGAGGAGCGCTCAAACAGACCGCAACATGCCATCGCAACGTTTGACTACTCTAATCATTAGCAGCTGCTTCTTAATGCGCTTTGCTAAAACCCCAAGCTTTCACTGACCGCTTAAGCTCTCAGCTTAGCCCCTCTGTCCTACGGCACTCCTCGTACTGCTCAGTATCACGTTGAGGCGGCCCCATGGAGAGTAGTGAAGAGCTTGGAGATGAAAGAATTTTTCCTTTAGGGCTCGGGCCGCGTAAGGATCGCACTGTCTTCGTGGGTTCATCTTCGACGACTTTAGTAACATACACATTCTCAAAAAGGATTTTATTTGGTGAATGAGTAAATACTGTTACCACGAATGCTATCGAACGACGAACGCGGTTCCTTGAGTTTCTTAGCTGCCAAAGTTATTCAAATGCTGGTCTCATGGTTTAAAATGGCTGCTACATGAAACGGGACGATCGGAAACACTTGTCCTCTAATGCAGCATCAGCCAGTAAGAGGCCCGTCAGCATCTCGAAGCGACCCCCTGAACCCCTACAATTGGCTTCTTTCTCGGAGACAAAGCTATGTCCATGGTCATGCTACCCCACGATCTAGCGAAGCGTCGACGGCACGTTTGGCGTTCCAGATAACGGGGGGTTTAGGTAACTTCCTTTCTCAAGATAAGCAACTTCAAGTCCTGCAAGTGGTGGAATCGCGTAAGAATGCCACGTTAAACTGCCTTATCACGATGACGCTTGTATATTTGTCTGGTAAGTTTCCCTAGCTGCAGGTCCGGCCTCATTCTTATTGTCGACCATCGCTCTCAAAGATTAGACGCAAAAATTAGTGATAGTCTAGACTGAGAGGGTTTTTTCTTTTTTTTCAATGCCCGCGTACGACGCGTCTACATAAGAAAGCTCCTCCTTCCCTAACTGCCAGCAAAGCTTAGGGCAGAAGCCAAGAACGAACGCCATCTCCGCAATGCTCGATTCTGAGCCTCAGCAGGCTAGCGAAAGGAAGCCCAGCGTCGAAGAAGAATTTGAAAAGAGGAGGGGAACTGTTGTGAGCTTCGAGCAAGGGATTCCCATTAACGCCTCTGGTCATAAAGACCAGCTCCAGCGGCAGTATGGCTTGCTTGGAATATGCGGCTTGGCATTGTGAGATGGTCCTACGAAAATAATCTTGGCGTGGGATATTGTACTAATGTCGTTCGGTTTCCTACAGGACGATTGATAATGCGTGGATAGCTTTAGGAGGCTCAATTGCGGTCGCAATATGTAAGTCTCGGAAATATCGTAGGTTGTAAGTTGCAGATACAAGACTCCAGCCTTGCTGCGCAAGTAGGAGGAATGCGCAAGACCGGTTTTGCCAAGACCGTCGATCTGCAACTCACAACCGGGACTTTTATATTTTCCTAGGACTAATAGTATCGTAGTTAACGGCGGCCCCCCTGGTATCCTTTATGAGCTTATAGTAGCTTGTTCCTATTATGGCTTGATTGCTGCCTGTATTGCAGAGGTGAGTGTTTCTCAACAAAGGTTTGGGTGTAATTTTCCACGGCGTTCACTAAAATCTATTTAACATAGTTGGCATCAGCTATACCCTCAGCAGGAGGCGTCTACCATTGGGCTTCGGTCACCCCTGGTCCTAAGTATGGGCGTATTCTCGGCTTCTTCACAGGGTCGCTGAATTTCTTCGGTTGGATTTTTGACTTGGCATCTATCGTGCAGATCGTCTCCAATGTCGCTGTCCAGATGTACGCTGTTTTCCACCCCGACTTAGCAATTCTGCCTTGGCATGTATATGTTGCCTTCCTACTCATTACCTGGGTCTGCACTGCCACTGTTATTTTTGGGAATCGGTTCATTCCCTACCTTCAGAATGTTGGCCTCGTGTTAGTCATTATCGGCGGTTTGGTGACTATCATCGTTGTTGCTGCGATGCCGAAAACCCATGCTAGCAATTCTTTCGTGTGGAAAGACTGGTCAAACCAAACAGGGTGGAGTAGTGGTGTAGCTTTCCTGACTGGTGTTCTTAACGGCGCGTTCACAATTGGTACACCGGATGCCATCACGCACTTGGCGGAAGAGTTTCCAAATCCCAAAACGGATTTGCCAACTGGAGTTGCCGCACAGATCATTTTGGGATTCTTGAGTGAGTGTCATGCATTCTGTTTTAACGATATATCAGTAATTAACGGGCCTGTGCAGCGTCTTTCTGCTATGCCATTGCAATCCTCTACTCAATCTCGGACTTGGACGCTGTCTTGACTAGCAATGGTTCCTTCCCTCTTGCAGCAGTTTATGCTCAGGCTACCGGAAACAAGGGTGGCACCTTTGGTCTTCTCTTCATAATCTTCCTTTCGCTCTTAATTTGCGTTATTGGCACTTTCTTGACTGTGAGTGATCATCTATAAATGCTAAAGCGGCATTCTGATATGGTAGCAGGTTAGTCGCATCTGGTGGGCTCTTGCACGAGATAATGCTACGCCCTTTTCGCACTTCTTTGCCAATGTAAATGAGAGACTCAGTTGCCCTATTCCAGCCACTCTTCTCGCCGGTAAGCTTGACATACCCTCCACAATAGGAAAATCTAATCAACGACTACAGCTATTCTTTGCACGGCCTTGGGAGCCATTCCTCTCGGGAGCAAAACTGCCTTCTCAGATCTTGCTGGCTCTTTCATTATCCTCACCACGACTTCCTATGCTCTGGCAATCGCACCGCATCTCCTCACTGGAAGAAAGAATATCCCCCCCGGCCCATTCTGGATGGGCTCTGCAGGCTTTGCCATCAATGGCATAGCTGTTGTACTCATAATATTCTTCAACATCATGTTTTGCTTCCGTAGGTGTTCCTTGGGTTCAGCCAAAAGCTCCCCGCACACTTTTGATATGACTAACAATGCTTAATAATGTAGCGTACGCAATGCCTACCACCGTCCAGGCAATGAACTACAACAGTGTGATCTTGGTGGGGGTATTAGCTCTCACTGCTATCTGGTGGTTCATACACGGCTTCACCAAGTATCCTGGTCCAAAACTTGCAAGTTTGTATATTGATGGCGTGGAGAAGAGCTAAAGCTGCTTCCTATTTTTGGATACGAAAGAAATGTTTGGGTATCATACCACCAACATATTGCTATAGGACTCACATAAAACGCTATTATTGCGAATACGTTTATAATACGTCCAATTACTGGCTTCATCTCTTTGCATTTCCCCGCAGGAACTTTTGATACGTGCTCCATCCCGTTCATTCTAGCAAGTTGCCTCATACTCGCTGGAAGCGAGCTATATAATTCTGTACTTAAGATCCTAGTCAAGAGCCAACTACGGGTTGTAAATTAAACGCATCAAAATAATTCCTAGTAGATGAAGTATTGTGAGTGCAAGTGCTGTCGACGGGGAGGGCTCCTAAACGGAAGCGGCGCAAGACAAGAGAGCACCCTCACAAAATCGAGGCTCAAGATTCGAGAGTACAATAAGGAGATTTATAGCCCTAGGGAGGTGGAAATAGAACTAGGCTAGCTTCAATCACCACTTTGTTGTCACGGTGCTTGGTCAATACCGCATTTCATGCTAGCAGTGTTACCATAGGCGTTAATCACAAAGGCCATGGTGCCCAAGACACGACTGACAACGGCTGAAGGGTTCGGCCCTAGAATAGTTAAAAATAGTTAGGGGATGCCAGCGTAACATTTGGATGGAGGGACATAGCCTCTGCTAGGAAGAGCCTCAAATGGAAAGCGTTCCGCAATAAGGTTGTGAAATACCTTCTGACTAATAGACACCGTCTTTACGCCGTAATAGAACGCCATTAAGTTTCGTTATTGCATTAGATATTTGGACATGTATGGTGGCAATAGATGGACAGACCGAATAATTTAACCACAGTTTTATGTATTTTAGAAAGTTGCATTTTCTCATGCCCAGCCCAATTACCGCGTTGTTCACTGCCTTGCAGACTTGCTAATAAGCAAGCCTATCCAATCGAGATTGATTAATTGATTGGTCCTTATTAATTCATTAATATATTATAGCAAATTTAGATAGGTTTTTTAGTAGTTCCATACCTACTAACTAGGCTCTAATTTTATTTAAGATAGCCTATTAAAGGGCAGTAACTTTAGCAGCTTTATTCTAATCTAGTTTGCTAATAAGGCTTAAAAATTCTAAAAAGAAGCTGGTAAAGTCTCGGTTCCATTATTATAGGTTTTTAAGCTTAGTAATAGCTATATATTCTTAGCTAGTATTCTTATATATTTATTCTAGTAGAGAGATAAAGGGTTTAAAATTAATAAAGGTACTATTATAGAAGAATAGATCTATAGTTTATACAGCATCTTTACTTAGATAAAACATTCTATAGCTAACCTTACTAGCTTTAGTGGGGTATTAGTTATAGTTTATTAAAAGTTTAAGATGGAGCTTAGTTATAAAGGGGTATAGGTTGTTTTAATTTTTATTAAATATTAGAGGGTTAGGGAGCTTTTTAGATTTTATAATAGGTATTAAATTTATTATAGATATAGGTTAAGTTACTAGTTTAAGGTTTACATTTAAGGGACTAGGCTTAGATATAGTTATTTTAATCTTATTTATAGGTATTTCTATTAGGGTCTTTAATAAAAGTGCCTTAATACTATAGAGTTCTTTATAGAGTACTTCTTTTAATGTCACGGAACCCGACCGCAGGGGCCTCCATATAAGAGCCCCGTGCTCTCGTATATACCTCGCGTACAGCTTATATCAGCTACGCGTGGGTATATCACCTCCTTACGCCCTCGACCCTTACGATCGATCGCGCAACATCTTGTAGACTCCTTAAATACATGTCACGGGACGGGGTCAATGGCAGCTGAACGTATGTATTCGAGGAGTCTACAAGACGTTGCGCGATCGA
>Ga0307507_10004973_pt1 | contig 22572 bp, 30 predicted proteins | sample 7_EM_MG_FD_207223 | JGI IMG/M metagenome (GOLD analysis project Ga0307507, IMG submission 207223) | Populus trichocarpa ectomycorrhiza microbial communities from riparian zone in the Pacific Northwest, United States - 7_EM | ecosystem: Host-associated > Plants > Roots > Unclassified | place... | reverse complement strand
GTCGGGAGGGTGGGGTTTGTGGGATATACTGTGCATGGTGTAATGCACGGGGGATTGGTCTTTGGGAGACGCAGGGGTGGTTTGTGCAATGTTTGCTTCGCGTTGCTTTACTTTTCCGGGTATGCAGTGGGCGATGTGTTGTGGATCGCAGGAAGCTTGTATGATATGAGATTCTACCAGGTCGGAATCACATGGATGGCACTGTGGGGTAGAACAGGGGGTGGGTGTTGATTGTGCCGGTATTTTATCACTGGTAATCATTTTCTAAATTTTGTGCCACAGATATACATAGAGTGTCACTCGGTGATTCTACACGGGCTGCTTGGGTTTGAAGGGATCAAGGAGAGCCTGGGAAGTCTAGAGGGATCCAACGGTTGCGCTGCTGAGCTAAGTGGCGTGCGCTGTACACATACACTCATAGTTCTGTAAGTATGGCTTTGACGGTTGTCTACCTCCACACTTGCGATCACATTGATCGGTTCGGACGCCTTTATCATATGGCGCCAATCCACTTGGGGTAGTACAACTACCATATTATTGTGTTTTTAAGAGAGGAGAGCAAAACTTCCACATACTAAATAAGATAATCTGCGCCAAGTTAAACACACCGTGGGATTACGACCTGACACTCAAATATTGCCCCTAAGGCTGGTTCCTCTCCGCCCCCAACCTCTAGCCATAAACTATGAATGTGGAAAAACATGAAAGGGATATCCAAATTCGAATCCTATCTAACCTCTGACTTGCCTAGAAAGGGCGAAAAAGATATCCAAGACAACTGCCTTAGAAAAGTCACTCCACCATCTCAGGCTTAATCGGCCAATTCTCTTCGGGCTGCGCGATCAACCCCCCAACCAGCCCCGCGGGGTCGTTGTCGACATAGGGCTCCTGCATCTCGCGCACTGCCAGCTCCTCTTTAACCCACGGGTCTGGCTTGACAATACCAACGTCAGCCAAACCTATGCCAATCCCTGGCGAAGTAGGGCAGATGCCTACTGGCACCTCCGCTCCACCTCCCTCCTCCATGGATTCTGTGACCTCAGCCAGAACCCCAACCCCGCCGACATCCGCAGAAATAATCCCCTCAGCAAACCTCTTCTTGTCCTCTTCTTCGTCGTCATTATTACCCCCGCCAACCCCAGGCACAAACAGTGGAGCAGTCGTAGTAGTCTTCGATCTCTTTTTCCCTCCAGCGCCTCCCACGCCTGGGCCGGCACCGACAGCAGCGGATGCTGCTGCTGCGGTACTGCGTTTTCGATTCTTGCTAGAGGACGTGACGGCGGATGGGTTATCCATCGCCTTTGCTTCGCGTTTGAGCTTTGCGATTCGTTCTTCTATTGCCTTGGGCGTGGCACCTGGGAAGAGCTTTGCTAACTCTACTGTGTCGTATGATTTTGCGGAGCGTTCTATTAGGCGGATTAGGAGCTGGGTGGTTCGTTTGTTCGTCAGTGATGGCTTGTGGTTGGGAGTGGGGGAAAGGGCACTTTGCGGTCATTTTCTGAGGTCCAGACCTATTTAGGATAGTTTAGTTTGGATCAGTTTCACCGGGGAAGCAAAGGTAAGAAATAGAACAAATTGGGGGGAAATGATATAGATACTAACAACTTTAGGCATCCTACCAGCCGGAGGAGGTCTAGCATTTTGAGACCTACATACATCCCCGACCCCATCCTCATGTCAGTAAGTCACTCGAACATCCCAAGAAGCCATGAGACCATATAACGTATTCAACAAATCTCGTCAATGAAATAAAGCATCATACATTCTGAATTTTTTGCCTCTATCGAAATGTTGATATCAGGAGTAGGGAAATAGCAGCAGGGCAGAATTTGGATGATGAAGGGAGTGAAAGGGAGAAGAGGGAAAGTTCCCATTCATGAGGTGTTGTGTTTGCTTTATTTACGGCTTCTTGGGCTATTCACGCTTGTGGTGGTTACGGATGGTGAATATTGTGTGTTCCTCAGTGGAGATTTGTTGAAGGGGGAAGGGGAAGGAAGTTGCTAGCCGGAGCACCATGTAGGGTTCCTTTTGCTTTCAATCTACGGAGGAGCGCAGGTATATGATACTCCATTTCATTCTCATAGATTTCCTTTCCTAATCACAAAAAGGTATTATTATTGTGCTCAGTTACCAGCCATTTCTTCCGTCTCACTATCTGCTATCCCTGAATAGGTATTTCTGGGGGGCTTTGCGACCTTCCTTGGGGTACTTGGAGCGCAAGACTTTCGCTTGCGAGGAGGGCTAGGTGGAGTAGCACCAGGTTTGGCTTGTGCACGGAGAGCCTTTGCCTCTGCCTTGATGTGGCGGAAACGGTGGACAATACTGTCGTAGGTAGCCCCTTGACCAAAGAGAACCGCTATCTGGTTGTAGTCCTGCTTTCGATGTTAGTGGGTTTCTGGGAGCTCCAATGAGAAGAGAGAGGATTGCGGACGAATTTGAGTTCCGGATGGGCGCTCACTAGTGCAGCGAGGAGCCTTTGGCAGTTTTCTGCTGTCCAGGTGACCATTGCTGGGTAGTGTTAGCTTCGGGTGTCCTTGGGGGATGTAGTGCAGAGGTTGTTTGGGGGCACCTTGTTCCAAGAGCGAGAAAATAGTAAGGCGATGGTTGAATTGGGTAGGATTTAGTGACCGAGCGTATTTCTCTCTCAGCTTGGGCTATCGAGATGCTTGGATCAAGGGTATTTATGGTAGTTTATAGGCTAGTATCTCCTGAGCATGACGAGATCTGATTCTTTATGTCACAATAGAAACCCTAATATCACAATTACTCATCCGGGCCTATTTTCTGGTGCACAGGTAACGACTAACACATAGGCTCCCCGCTGCTGATGGTGTATTGCGATTGTACCCTTCATTCCAAATTGTAATAATACATGCTGCATGGGGACGGAAAGTCAAGTCGCCTTAATCTCCCTTCTTCTTCTTTGTAATACCGCCCTCTACAACCTTCTGCTTCTTCCGCTTCTTCGGCGTCCCTGCCGGGCTGTCTGCAGTCCCTGTGTTTCCATCATCCCCTCCTCCCCCCTCTTTGGCGGTAGAGCCATCTCCGGAGCGTCTGATCTTGTCGAACCGATGGATAAGGGCTTTTGCTGTGACGCCTCCTCCGAATGCCTCTGCCAACTGCGCGTAGTTCACCTGGACCTGGTGGAGGGAGAGGGTAAGGCTGAAGAGCCGGATGTCTGCTTCGGGGGTCCAACGCATGTTGTGATCTGGCAAGTGACGGGTTATTATGAGACCAGTAATAGGGGGAGGGGATGCGGGGAGTACCGAAGAGCACTCTTAAGATTGTATGAGGCTATCTACGAGCAGATTTATGTCAGACTGGATTCTGAGATCGGGGAACGGTTTGGGTGTGGAACGGATTGTTGGAGTAGTGGGACTTGAAAGGAACGGGATGTTCTCGAACACTTATAAAAGGTATTGTGGGCTAAAAATCATATAGTGAAGCCTTTGGGATGTATTATTGGTTTGACGGTTCATTTCCATCATCCCCTTTCTCCACACCCACTTGCATTCCCCTTCTTTCCCCTTATGCGTCCTTCACATGAATTGATAATAGTATAGGTCATATCAAGAGAGGTTACAGCACAAACCCATTGTTCAGAGCCCGCCTTAAAAAAGAGAGCACAAATGAAACATTGAGTTTCGTTGACGACAAACTTTGTGTTTGCAGGTGCATAATAGGTTTGTAAGAGTTAAAATAACGATGTTGATGTACAAAAGAATAGGTGAAACAGAAACCAGAAAGGGAGATCTGAACAAGGTGTGTCGGTATGGCTGTGTATCTCAGTATGTGATTACATTTGGTTGGTTGCAGTGTAGGTTGTTAATGGGTTTGGTGATTTCGAGCGGAAAGAGAGATGTTACGAGCGCTATACCAGGGGTAATACCGGTAGTACAATTGCTAAATCAGGCTAGTCTAGACTAGGGAAGGAAACATTACATCACACCAGGGATCGCAATACCATAGTGTATGACATTGTACGCGAGGTACTCAAGTACAATAGTACAATTATTGTACAAAACCTTCATTTGAACTAAAGGAAAGGTTAAAACAACTAATATCAAAACTTACAATAGTTGCTGCTATGGTCACCAATTCAGTCCGGGCGCTCCGCATTGACCATGTATGGCCAGAGCTTTCTTCGAATATACTAAGGGGAGAGAGGTTTCAGTGGTGAAATTGATAGCGCCTTGAGCGCTCTATATTATTCCTCCCCCACTCGTTACTTCTAGGTTACCTCTTTGCCTGCATTCTTCACTTAAGTGCAGGGCATTTTCCCACAAGTGAACTTCCCTCTCACTTACTCCCAAAAGAGCTTTCACCAGGAGAATTCCTCACTCCTGGATAGCGAAAACGACTCTTAAAGACAGAAAAGAAGGAGAGCGGCACTTTGGGGCTATGAAGTGGACTGTAGAAAATGATCAGTTGGTACGTCTCTTTTTCATTGATATATCGAGTGCTAGGTCTGCATTTCGAGGTTATGAACCCCGGATATTCCAGTGGTGAGTGATATTGCGACCTAGCAAGAGGAAGATTTCACCCTATTCAGTTACTACTATCCTACCACTAACGATAATAGCTTTTCCTAAAGCTCATTGAGACTCATGAAGTGAGTGTCAGGCCACAAAAGATTCAGTATGTAACCATTGACTATCTCTCACCTATGTTTTCATGAACAATCTACATCCAAAATGCTTGACTTAAATTTGGCTAACAAAACTCGGAGAACAGAGAAGCCTGGCGTATACACAACCTCACCTTTCTGTATTCGTAGTTACTTACTAATTACGGAATAGCCGGGGACGGCCGCGAAGTTCCTACCGCCCGGGCAATTGGTGAAAGAATTGTCAAACTCCGTAGTACAGTCAGAGCCGCCAGTACCACTTCATCATCGCCGAGATCTACGCAAACCACTCCTCGGAGGCGTAAGAATGTTCAGGATAACTGCAAGAAAAGCCCAAGCGGGAGCAACGATCACTTACTAGAAGATACTAGCAAGGAACAGGGGCCTGTGAGGAAAAGAAAGAGGCGTCCAGACACCACCTCCCCAGCTATTGTTAAAGAAGGGCCAGAAGGTGGCAGTTCTACGTCCGTCCCCCCGGGTTTTGGGGTATTTGGGGCGGAGGGGTGGGGTGACGAACCCCCCAGGAGGAGAGCTGGGGCTGAGAAGCATAATTTAGAGGGAGAGGAGGAGGGCAGAAGGAAGGAAGGGACGAATTAGGGAAGAACTGCGAAATGTGCAGGCATTGCTCTGTGATGTCATACAACTATGTCCAGATATATGCAAAGTATCACTACTGTATTCCAGTACTACCGGCAGACACATGAATTCCGGAAAGGGTAAAGTTAACCTTACAATATTTCCTCTTCCTGCAGTCCCTGTAGTACAAATACCCAGCATCAACCAAAATCTACCTGTAAATCAAGCTTTCCGTCACAAGATCCTCAACCCTTCCTTGAACTGCACTTTCCCATTTCATCCCCAATTCCAGCGCTCAGAGCATGGCTCGATCGATCCTCTTAGATCATGCCAGATCAGATCAGATGGGGCAACTGCCCGCATAAATCTATCTATTCATCCATCTATCATTCTATTATTCCTTATAATCCTTTCATCTACTATATACAGTACCACATAAAAAATAATCAAACTCAAGAGAGTTAAAATAAAACCCAAAATCCATCTCCTGGTTACAGTACCCACCGGTGAGCAAACTCCAAAAAAAAAGCGGCTATAAATCCCGCCTACCACCACCGCCAAATCACAGACTCATAAATTTCCCTTATGAAAGTAGTAGGGAAAAAAAGAAAAGAACACCCCTCACCCCTCCGCTACTTTCCGGAAATATCACCTGCACGATCGCCCTAAAAAAATCGACAAGCCCGCAACCGAATCACACCACCTAGACCATTCGTTCGGCAATCTCCACTACAAACAAATTCCTCCCGTGGGCGGGTCATTGCATTGATTTCGACATGTGCGAGATGGAGGTCAAGGGTTGGGAGAAAGGGACCAGTCCTGGGAGGAGAACCCGAGAGAGGTGGAACGGAAGGGAGAGGTTACCGTCAAACGGATTGGTGCAGGCTTCCCAATTATGGACGAATGAATGAGCTGAATGTATGGGATGGGAAGGGTATGCTGCAGAGCTGAGGGGTATAAATTTCTTGTCGTCCCCTGCTTGAGGATCATCTGCTGAAGGGAAACAGAAGATAGAAATCGCTGTGGGGGAAAACAATCTACTTGAGTGTGAAAGAGTAGGTTGCTGAGCGACCGGCCAGGCAAGTTGGAACGAAAAGGCAGATTCTCATTGGGGAGTTTGAGCGGATTTTGCTGATTGTAATGGTCTCGTATCACAGGCTACGCTCTATATTGTCATCTATATCCGCCGCCATCCCTCGCCGCCAATAATGGAAATCGGCAAGCTTCTAAACCCAAAGTCTGGTAGTGTTTCCTCGCGCCATCTACTTTAACATTACCGAACCACTAACGTTACCTGGGCGAGAAGGGGAAGGGGAAGAGTCAGAAAGTTCAGCAGGAAAGGGCAAAGAGAAGGAGGAAGGAAAGAAAAAGACAGTCGAAGAGACACAGAAAGAATGGGAGGCCAACCAACGGAGCAAGGGCATGCCCACAGAGGGTCTAAACACTTTTAGGATCAAGAAGAATTGAATGGGGTGTGATACACCGATGGAGGCAATTACGTCGATGATTACTTTTTCGGATATCTGTTTTTTTTTCTACTTTTACTTCGCTATTGATGTTAAGGGGTCCGTCCTTCTTGTTCTGGGTGGGATTGTATACAGTACCAATACATGCATGGAGAGCGAATTCGAATTTATTGTTGAAGCATTTCTTTTCTCTTACACCTTTTAGCTGGTTAAAGATGTTTGAATTTATGCTTAGTCAAGTTCTTAAGACTGCAGATATGATGTAGTAGGGAGGACCTAGAATAGAGGTACTAGAACAGAGATAATTAATGGCGGGGAAATGTAGAATGACTCGGGTGGGCCGATAGAAATCGATCCTCTACTTCCTCTGACCCCGTCTCCCATTCCCTCGGGACTTCCTATCGCTTTTTTAAAATCACCGCCAGATCTCCAGGATCACATCAGCTTTACTTGCACACTAAGTTAGGTGCATCCCTACCATAATATCTCTTCATAAATATCTACCAGTAGAGTGGATAAAATCTCGGACAGCTGCGAAGGTAGCTTTCCTTAGGCTAAAAGTGCCCTAAGAACCTTACATAAGCCTCTACGGGAGTTACAGTCTCTGCAAAGATCGGTGGGGGAGTGTATCATCATGCCTTCAGGAGAAAATCTCGGTCCAGACAATTTATTTGCATCTGGGCGGGGATAGCCGGATTTCGTAGAGCACAACAAACCAACACAAAGTAGGATGGATAGGTGTAACAAATTTGGTTCTTAGTCCACACTTAAATACACTAATTGCAAATACAGATATCATTCCTTCCTTCCTTCCTTCCCTTCATGTTCCCCCCTGCTCGGCTGTCCATGCATACCAGCCGTTCGGAGACCCTTTAGCCTATTCTTCAAAGGTCAATTCAGTGCACCATTACCTCAAAAAGTTGTGTGGAAAGTAACTTACCTCCATCCCCCTCCGCCGGCTCGACAGCCTTTCTCTTCCTTGGTCTCTTCTTCTTCGCCCCAGCACCCTCTCCTTCCCCTGTCTCCCCGCTATCATTACCTTCAACTTTCTTCTTCGGCGGTGTCTTTCCATCAGGACTCATGGACACTTGGTACCTGTACCACCTCATGGATGCGGCGTTCGCGGTTGGTATATCGTTTTCTTGGGCGACCTGTTCCCAGTTTACCTGGTATTTTGTTTAGTCAAGCTATGAGAATGGAGGGGGGGGCTGAGGGAGGGGGGGCTGGAAGACTACGCCTTTGGTGTTGATCTGTTTGAGGACAGAGTAAAGGAACTTGGAATTGTCTTTATCGGCGGATTTAGCTGGCATCGGAGGATCCGGATGTGATAGGTATGGCTTGGTAAAGTTGTAACGATGTAGATGTTATGTTGGGTAGGACGTGGCATGTAGGATTTACAGAGACTGAGGCCGAATTAAATACCACGAACTGTGGAACAGCCTCGAGCCCCTCCGCAAACCATCACCAGCGTCGAGATACTTATTTTCTTTTCTTCGAGAGTGAACGGTGGCCGTACGGTTCTGAGGAACAAAAAAATGACAGGTCCATACATTGCTGGTCACCGCCAGTGTCATGGTATCAATAAGAAGACCGACCGTGATCGGGATCGCCCAGCAGGAATGAAAAGGCAATAAAAGCCGGTGAGTTCAGCATCGAATGCCTAGCAACGGGTACCCGCACAAACAATTGTACAAGTACGGCGTTGTCTCTAGATTGATGTCTGGTACCGTACGGTCTGTATCATAGCCTATCACTTACGCTCAAGCCTCCTTCTACCCCTCCTGGAAACTTGCGATCGTTGGGTTCTCGAGGAGCCACCACATCCGGCATCGTACTGATACTGTACTCTCAAGTATGATACAATATAGACATCCGTACAGTACAATCACAACCAGGATACAATCAAAATACCCCACACCACAACCCCCCTTTCTTCTTTCCAGCCCCGCCAAAATTCCGCCACATTCTCACAACCTTCATCAAACGTCAAGTCGCCTACATATGGCCCTCGATATTCTCCAGCACGCGTCTTTCTGAGAACTATATCAACCCTTGATCTGTCCTTCACCAAGCAAGCTCCAGCAAACCATCATGCCACACTGGACCGACGCCGACCGCTCCCTCCTCCTCATTACAGTAATCGAGTTTCTAGCGCCCTCGCGCCCAGCCCGTATGCCGTGGGATGAAATAGCAGAGAGAATGGGAACGGGGTATACTCCTGATGCAATCAGGTGCTCCCTCCCTCCTGTCTTGATAGTTTATTTTCCCAAGCTTAGCTAACATTAAAAAGACAACAGTACAGTAAACTTCGCAAATCTATACTTCCAAACGGTTCCGCTCGAGGGCGGAACCCCGCACTGAATAACGTGAATAAGACGGCGACGAAGAGGGTGCATGAAGAATTTGTTAGGAGGGAGGACGATTTGGAAGATGATGAGTACCGAGATGAGGAGGGAGAGACAATTGTGGTTAATGGGAAAAGGTTCAAGGTTGAGGGGATTAGTGATGATGAGAGGATTATTAAGACGGAGAGGGTTGACGATGAGGGGGTTATTCGGCTTGATGATGACGAGTTGAGTTTCCTCTCTCTCTCCTTCTCCGTTCTTGGCTCTTTTTTTTTAATTTGGGCTTAAGGCTATATGGAAGGGCTGACCTGCTGACGATGTATAGCTTTTATCTATGACACAGTGGCTGGCAGAGTGGCTCCCCCAGGTGCCTGCGGGTTTCCAGATAGTTGGTAGGGTCAAGATAGGGGGGGATTGGTTCGTTTTCTCCGAAACTTTGTGATATTACACTGCCAGGTTTCTTCTCTATATGTCAAGGTTCAGCTAATCGTGCTTGTATCGAAGCTTCTTGTATCAAGAGCCTACTGGGTGGGTAAAAGGCGTTAATGTGTAAGGGTTTCCCCATAAGATAATTTCAATGCAGTAGAACCTTCAAATTTTCTTTTACCCAATATTCTCTACATAAACACGTTTCTATCAGTAATTAACTTACCAGTAGATTATTACATTTAAAAACTACAGTGCTCGTAGCGTCGAAGCTTTTTTAAAAAAGAGCTGCTGCGACATTGCATTCCACCTAGATCCGAGCGACGAGGCCAAATCTTCCCGGCACGCAACAGCAGTCCCTCTAAAAATGCTTCGACATTATAAGAAAAGGGGATACTCTTGCTTTCGCCTTACTGCCTTACACCCAGGGTTGCTAGAGCAGGATAAGTTATCAGTGCTGGTAGGTGTGGGTTATGTGGGGCAAGTCATATCTTCTACAGTAAAGAGTCTATAAGTAATGCCAGAGGGGAGGTCACACCAGGTCCGTCCCCAGACCACGTCAAGTCCAGCAATATCGTACTGTATCTAACGCACCTACGATTATCTGGACGCACACACATAACGTACTAGTACAATACCGGCCTCATACAAGGGCAGGAATTTAGCGATCGAACACCCCACTTTAGGATCCCATCAGTTTTTAAGGATTTTTTTTGGCTTGTAAGCCACTTTGGCGTGTGCGAAGACTTTATGCTAGCCCCTAGTACGTTCGTACTGCCAGCCCCGTACTGACATGGTATCCGCAACTCTAAGCAAGCAGGCAAGAACTGCAAGATAAAAACACATCACACCGGCATAAGCGCAAAAAAAAGAATCTCAGATCCCCTTTCCACTCCCCTCCCGATCGATATGGGATACTTACCCGACCCTCCTTCTTCCTCTCTCGTTCCTTCCAATCTTCTGCATCTCCATTCCACCCCTTACATACAAGATCGTACAATACGATCTCGCATGCACCACCTCACCAGTGAGCTCGAGTCCACTCCCCTCCCTCCAATAGAAACACAAACGCCCCTTAGAGTATCCCAAAGTCTCAGATCTGCGCAGCAACAACTCATCCCCCTCTCTCTCTCCCAAAACAACCACTTCATATCATAGTACTAGTACTTAGTCGATCCGCTCCATTAGCCAGTAGAAAAACCCATCAGCAGACCACAGGAAAGAAGAAAAAAGAAAAAGAAAGAAAAAAAGAGTTAAAACCCCCAACACTTGTCCCAGGCAAGTATCCTGAAAGCAGGGATCAAAGGAATACGCGATAAAAAATCTGAGCGTATCTGAGCGCCAATACAAATATACCCCCGGCTTTCGGATACTTCTTGCCTGGGACAAGCACTCACGATCGGAAATCCTAGACATTGAGATCATCTTATCGAGTGCGAAGGAGAAAAAACGTGACAGCTGTTGATGGTTCTGCTGGTGCTACAATGCCGCACTGTATGGTACCGGTACTACTCGAGTATTTGATGCACCGAGCGCGATGCGCCCGAAATAAGCCTTTGCCGGTCATCGAAGTGTATCTGTGCGATATCGGCGTCCTACTTGCAGCGCATATCGCCGGTACTATATCTGGATGAGACATTGGTGGCTTGCACATGCAACTTATTCCACGGCAGAGGAAGCCACATGCAGGTTTGAGCAATGCAATTGGTTGAACTTCAGTCAGCATTGTAATAGTGGCTAGTATTAGGGTGCATGGCTCATGCCGTGGAATGTGATCACAAATAAACTCTTGTGCTTTTCTTGAACAGACTGAGTGATAAGATGTGATTCCTTGGCTATTGGCTTGGCGGGAGGAAGGAGAGTTGGAGAAGATGTGGGGCCGAATAATATGATGCTTTGTAGTACCGTTCTATCATACCAACATTAACTCTGGTGGCACTCAATTCCGGTCCGGTGGAGACTGACGGAATTATGGCTTTGTATCTTGTTCGTGCTATCCCTCCTTTAGCACCAAGGAAGGGAGGGAGAAAGGGAGGAAGGGCAAGAAGGCAAGCGAAGCAGGGGTCACATAATGTGATATTCAAAACGCACCCGTTCGTCCATTGTTCATCTCGCATACCTGGGAAGCGGAGGGCGAGGATTTTGTTGTGCCGACCATTACCAATGGGAAGCCGGGATATGCGCTGCGGTGATTAGTTGATGGGTTTGAATCGCTTACTGGAAGCAAGTTGCACCAGTAAGTTAATTGTAACGAGTGGAGGTCCCAGCTCTTATTGTTGTTTCTCTTTTGCATTTTCCCTTCTAAACTTTGTTGAGGAAGGGGGAAGGTGTGGGTGGGGAATTGTGAGATAGGAAACTAAGTGCCGGCAGCGGGGCGCACAAGTCTGGTATTCGAGTGCTCGAGTACGCTCCAAGGGGAGTACCGTACTCGATCACAGTACGGTATCCGGTATGAGATACCCGAATGTTTGGGTTCCATAGGAGTGGGATAAAATTGTGGTTTGGGTCTGAGTTTAGTAAGGGCGCTCAGATGCACGCAGCCAATTTGCCATACAAATCATTGATCCCTATGTTTGGGTCGTTCATACTTCTTATAATACGTCACTAGCGGGTCCGTTAGGCTCTAACCCCGGACTTGAGGTGGTGTGACAGAGTGGGTAGTACAGTAGCCTCTTGTGGATGAATTTATTGTTATTATGGGGTGTGTGGAGTTGTTTAGTAATAATAGCACCGTTACGGTATTTCCACGTACCCAGACACTGGGGAACAGGGATTTGGATGGCAGGTTTTCCGTGCGCCTCTGAGCGCCCACTCTGAATTCAGATCAAATGTTCTGGCACTTTTTGCCGGATACCTCAACCGACATCGGTGTGCCGCAGTGTAATATCGGTTCTAGATCCAGGATTTGGGCATTTGTGGTTTTATCACCATACGCGAGGCTGAATACCGCAGACTGCGGCAGTGTTGCAAAGAACCCCTTCGGCAATCGAACCCGGGGGTTAGAAGGGGGGTTCAATCGGGGCTTCTGGAGATGGGGATTGAAGGGGGTTCTTTAATGCCTTAGTAAGCAAAAATAGTAGGAACCCCGTGTAGGAACTTCCACCTTCAACTTAGTTGTGTGAGTATTACTCAGCAGCAGGGAGAGAGGAGTGCTAGTACTAGTTTACTTATTTCTTTGCTCCCAGCTACCTTCAAATGTCATTGTTTACTGTTTTGTTAGAAAGGGTTCTATCTTATCCCGGTTCGAAAAAAGCGTGTCCCAAGTCCCTCCATCATTTTTTGATCTAACCCCCCTTCATTGCAACACTGGGCTGCGGTGTCAATTTAGTGCCAAAGCGCTTGCTTGCTCAAGCTGATCGTCTACACAAGAAGGACCCTTTGGAGCAACTACAACTCGAGTATCACCCTCCATCGTACCGTATACCCGCGATCCAGTACTTATGCACCACACCCTGAGTATATTAGTGCCCTAAAAACACTACATAGTACTCGCTTAACTTCTCTAGAAATACATGACGGAAGAAGCCCACAACTTCCACATCTGCCTACCGGTAGTGGGGGCACTACTTATATCTGGCAATAGGTACCTGGGATATGGTTATTGCTCTATGGCCACTCACCGGTGAAAAAAAAAAAGCCCTGTCTCGTCTTCAGATACCTTTTATTTTAGATACAGCGGCACCCCCTTGCTATTATGTCCCAATGGGTGCTCAACCAAAGTTGCGGGAACGGGAAGCTTCGCGTTCCGCGTTGTCAGCTGTAAATTTGTGTCGTATCAGGGCACACTCACTATCTCGCTCGACAAGCCTTCTAAGACTGATCAAGCGGGATTTTCGGAAGCCTATGCGCACTCTGGCTTTTACAGTACTCGAGTACTGTTCACTAGCGGTATTTATAGATTTTTGAAATCGTTCGATGTAGTATGTATAGGCGGATGAGTGGAATTAGAGTAATGCCGGTTCAAAAATCTAGCTGAGCAAAGCCTGGTTTTCTATTGTGCTGGCAGAAGGCTGTGGGAGTATCACCATATTCTCCTACCAAAGCCAGAATCATTTCGGGGGATTTGAGAACGATACATGACTGTGGTTGAGATCACTACTAGCAACGATGTTGTTTCTCCTGAGAGCGATGCTCGCTTGGCCTTGCCCTGCTCGCACTTAGGTTGCCGGTGGTTGGGGGAGAGAAATCTAGCCGCAAGTGCCAACAAGCGCAGTACCTCCGCAGCTCACTATATATGAGGTACAGTGGATGGTTAGCAACAAATAGACCTCCTTGATCGTTACACAGTATCAACATCTTGTGTGCATGCCAATGGTGCGAGTGATGATTGGTGATGGAGCTCTATCTCGAAGGATAGAAATTGTTTCGAATTGATACCGTAATCAGAAATTACAGGCCACAGCTCTGCCTTAGGGTTCGATGATAAGAGAGAAAGGAAAGGAAACAGAAGAAGGAAATAAAAAAAATACCCTACAGAAAAAGAGAGGAAAGGCGGTTGAGTTATCGGAGAAGCAAGGAAGAATAGAAGGATATAAGAAAAAAAGTAGGGATCAGACTAGCGTTCAGACAATGTTCTCGCAAACTGCTTCTTCGTGACAGAAGCCCCCGTTTCCTCCTCTACTGCCGGTCTCACTCCGGTTCTGGAGAAGCTCATCGTCGTCGGCGGCGACAGCAGAATGGTAGGAGGAGGATGCTGCACAAGGAAGCCGGATCCCAGCCTCATCTTTGCCTACAACCCTCTCAGCCGGCTCATACATTCCGTAAACCTCAAACTCACTGGCAGGGACGGGCCAACGCCCCTGCCCATCTACTCTAAGAAAGTACTTCCCACAATCACCACCACCACCACCCCCACCATGATCCGCCGCGGCAACAACCGTATCCCTAACCTCGCCACCACCACCACTCTGGTCAAAGATAAGCGTCTGGCTGCCTCCTCCACCATCCATATCTCCAAGGCCAGCACCGGACAGTCGTTCATCCTCGCTCTTTAGATCCGCGAATCTCTTCCCCTCGTCGTCGTCACCCTCTTCGCTGAGCATGCCCATCGGCGCAGGCTTTAGGCTGGCAACACGTTTGGTAGAGGCTACGAGTCTGATATACGGGTCCCATCTGTTGTGGTGTGCTTGAGCCTTTTCTTTGATCTTGGCGATCCGGTGGGATATTGCTTTTGGTGTCACATCTATGAACGCTGTCAATAGAGTGGATAAGAGGGGATGAGAGTGACGAACTGTCTCCCATTGCTTGGGCCAGTCGCTGGTAATCAAGTTTGACAACGTGATGCTTTAGTACGTTGGCGAATAGCTGTAGCAAGCACACACCATGCACCATGAAGGGCCACACCATAGATGCCATGTCAGCCTTGCTCTTGCTTTTCCGCCCACTCTCTCACCCCCACCTCTCTCTATCAATCTGCGAGTAGAGGGTGTGTGCCGTGCACAGTATAAAACACACGAACAATTATCTCCTGGGAGAAGAAATGAAAACCCCAAAACAAAAATAGCCACAAAAAGGTCTAGGCTTCTCGGGGGGGGGGGGACATACCCTAGCGTCCGCTTGGTCATTCCATTGCATAGGCATCCCGAAACCCTTCAACCTGGTCCAATCAAGCTAAGCTATGTCCTTCTTGTTCCCCTTCCCCCTTTTTTTCAGAGGGAAAAGAAATGAAAAAATGACAACTCCAAGGAAGTAGGAAGAATAAACAGGTGTTTCGGAGGAAGGGTTTAGAGAGAGAGCGGTGGGGAGGTTTTGGGATCTTGGAAATCGCCTGGTGGACTGGTTTTGCGTGATATATCATAAACAAATTGACATTTGTGGATTGTGCAGGGGCTTTTTCTTTCCCTCCGGGTTTTTTCCCTCTGGCTTTTTCTTCTCTTTCTTTTCTTCTTTCTTTCTTTTTCCTCTTTCTTTTCTATTCCTTTCTATTTCTTTGCTTGTTCTAGCTGTCATCAAGGCATGCTAATGCGTTTTTTTTCTTCCTTATCTCCGCCATTGTTGCCCCAGGAATACCATAGCGGTGGCGGTGGAGGAGTGGAGAGGTGCATGAAAGTGATTAACATTTTGTGGCGGCAGTATGGCACAAAGTGACAGGACCAGTTAGGCATGGCCCCACACAAAATCGGCCCTATCACTTTGTGCTACACTGCGCCACAAAATGTTAATCACTTTCATGCACCCCCGAGTACAGACTGTAGAGTGGGTGGGTAGCTGAAAGGCGAATAGGTGGGATCGGTAATCAGTGAATGGATAGATGTATGGGTCGGAACCTCGATGCCGATGAAGAAGTGTTTGTTCAATCAATCGCCCGCCCAAGTTTCAATGAGCCATGGGAAGCTGTCTTAGAAAAGTGAGGGTATCATGGGAGAGGAGAAATATTAACTGCCGGTGGAAGTGATACAGATGTCACATTTCGCATTTCAAGGAAGTTTGCCTTTGTTCTTTTCCCTGGAATTACTTCTTTATTACACTACAGGTACCGTAGCGGCGGTGATGTGTGAAGATTGCTACAAGTATTAACTTGGCTATGCATGCGGAGTATAATGGGGGAACCAGATTTCATTCAACTATACATGTACCGGCATGATGGGGTGCGGATGCCTTTTCCTTCCTTTCATCGGAAGTGCGCGAGCCGGGCGAGATGCAAATGCGAATGGACTGTCTGTTTCTATTGTCACCTTGGTAGCCCACTTATCGATGCCATTCTACTCCGCCTTAGACTATGTACTTGCATGTATACATAGTGCGAAGTTTACCTTACTGAACAGAATTCTACATTTTCGGCAAGTCCTTCCATCCATCCATCCGCTGGTAGGGGTATTTTTCCCTTTTTATTTTGTTTATTCCTTCTACTTCATCAGGCAACCCTCTCTTTTTCTACTTTATTTCCTGCACTGCTTGTCTCTTGCTAATTTCCTTACCACATTGCTGGTTGCACCTTGTTTGGGGGATCTAGTTCATCTTGTACCTTCGTCCCAGCCAAGTAGTTGTATCTAGCAACCAGTATCTAAGGGTACAGCTATTGTTACACGGCTACCCGACTAAGGAAAGAAGTACTCGGGTATGGACGTAGGGTGACCGGACAGACAGGGATTAGGAAATCTATGCTGATACATACATTTTATAATCCCTGTCTGTCCGGTCACCCACGTCCATACCCGAGTACAATATATTATTTCCTTAGATGCGTTCTAGACTTTCTGCATGGACGCGACGAGGTGAATGCCTTATTTGGATTGCAGGTGGCTTGATATTGGCGAATGCCGGCGCACGATCTATAGAGGAGAGGAGAGCTGAAGTGTATAAGTGGGCTTGGGCGGGTTGAGCAGGCGGCTCGGAATAAATTGATCGTTTGGAGACGCCATCGTGGAAACGTGCTAAGTATCGCAACTTCCGGGGGGACGGTTACCGGAGACATCAACTCTTGGCTCGTGTTCCGCTGTTGTCTTACTCAGCTCCCGAGTCACCGTACAGTACTTGTGAGGGTAGGGTAGATTTTTGAAAAGGAATTGGATAATAATATATATCACTGGGGCTGAAAAAAACGGAATACCGGTACTCGGGTGCGTAAAACAAAAAAAACCCCACAATAGACAAGACTTAAGTGCAAATGTATGATACTGTACCGTACCCCGTATCACCAGAGAACCCTACCAAAAAAAATCACCCGATCCAGAATAATTTTCCTGCTCCAACCACTGGCGCCCCTACCGCCACCACAGCAACAGGCCTCGCCCTGCCCATTCTCCCCAACCTCACTTGCCAAAAAGCTAAGTATCATCATCCCCACTTATATTTTCCTTCCTTTTCTTAGAACCCTTATCCTCCGGGCCCGCGTCATCCCCACTTCCTCCCTCGCGCCCTCTCTTAACTGCCTTAGCTTTCTTGTTCACACGGCGCTTTACGGCGGCCTTCTCAGCGGCGCTTTGAGCTTGTGGCGGAGGTGCGGCGGGCGCGGCGAGTGGTTGCTCTCTGGAGCTAGATGCCGTCAAAGAACTCGCGCCAGAGGCGGCGGCGGCAGCCATAGCGGCGGCATGATTCTTCTTTATAGCAGCTAGCCTATTGGATGCGGAGCGCGGATTTGTATACCCAGTTTCTCTGGCTACAGCTTCGAAATCGATCTGTACAATGTCGAGGAGATGTAGTGATGGTAAGTGTTATGACTGTAGATTTGTGGATGTAAGGGGAAGAGGAGGACAGAATAGGCATACCTTCCCAGAATTGTTCATCAAACAGCTTAGTAGGAATTTGTAGTCATCACTGGATGCCATGGCTGACACCAAGTCAAATTATTGTCCCTTATCTTGCTTTTTCGTCCGTTTGTTCGTTGGATCCAAGAACGATCGTTAAATCAGCAGTAGATCCCCCGATTCGCTCGATTTATCTACAATAATGCGCGCGGCGCAGCCAGCGAGATCGGTATAGTAGAATATTTAAGGGGGAAAAAACAATAAGACAAGATAGCAACCCCTCGATGGTTGCGTAGTTCGGTGCGGTAGTGTATGGGGGTTTGTGTACTGTACTCTGTATATGAGGAGGATCGGATTGGATGAGGAACCAGATTTAACCTGGACGAGGGACTTCCAGCTGGTTTTTATGAAGAAGCTCATTGACCGAAGTGAGTGTAGAGTGTGAATGATCAGAACAAAGTTCGAGAAGGAGGGAGGAGGAGGAGGAGGAGGAGGAGGGCGATTACTAATTCTCGCTGCCACTCACTCGCTCTGAGACGCCTTCTCCTCCGTGCTCACTAGCCTGAGCTCTCATTTATTTTTAACCCGATTGTGGATCTAAGTCATGGTACCCTCAACGCTGTCTACTTGCTCCCTGAATGCAAGACATGTGACTGAGTAGTGCGCTAGCAGCCAAAGCGGGATCACGAAGATGGGTAGAGCAGCTACCGTGGGCAGTAGGGAAGGGAATGAGGAGGAGTTTGAGGGTGGACGTCGAGTCCGATAGTGAACGAGCGAGAGAAGAGTTCGAGAGAGGTTGCAAGTTGTATGTTTGATGCAATGTTCTTGAAGTGCACAACCTATGGTGCTGGGCATTGTTATAATACTGTACTTTTGATGTCGGTAAATTACATACTGTACTCGACCTAGGAAAAAAATCTATAACAAATGAAGCACGGACGCAAAGGGGATGGAGGTTGGAGAATTCCGAGAAAAGGAGACACCTGATGGCCTGATGGCAGACATTCACAGTTAATTATTTATAATCAGGCCCATATCGTTTGTTGACGAGATGACTTTATTTCCTTTTCGAGTCAATTCATATGGCGATTATTCCTTTAGTTCATTGTGCCTCACTTGTGCACGTCTTATAGACGAAAGCACCCTAAGTACTCGTATAGTATTGGTAGCTAGACCGCATGGAAGGATTAAATACCCTCTTTTTCTCACGCACAACCCAACCGTTTGCTCATTCTTTCCAACAATCAAACTACGAAGGGAGGGGAAAAAAAACCTCAAGAAAAGCAAAGAAAACAAACAAAGCCGATGAGCGAGCAGGCAAACTTCGCCCTGCCTGGGCCAATCCCTACCTGTCGAACTGGCCAACCCTGTATAAAAAAAACCACAAGTTTTTTGCTGGAGTCCATCGTAAATCTAAAATCAAAGACATCGATCAAAAGCTTCCCCCATCGACTGGGCAATGAGACAAGTGGAAATGCCCGGAGTCACCCGTTTAGATACATTTGTCCACACCCCATCTGAAACACAGCCAACCTATTTTTCCCCGGGACCGGTTGACTCGCCACGCCTTACTGCAACATTCGAGTACTCGAGTACCTGTCCCAGGCCATATGTGCTCGAAAACAGGGGGTATATCTTGTATGGGTGCTCACATATGCATACCAACATTTCATTAATCCCTGTTTCCCGGTACTTATGGACAAGTACCAGTATGATACAAGGCAGATGATTCCAACGATTTCGCATCTGAGGCTAATTGAAGGTCGCGTCACGGATCATAACATGCCCTGAACATACGAGTATGATAAGTTACTCGTAAGCCCTGCCCTGACCTGAGATTACCCCTTGGCCTGCCGCGCAGCACGGTATCCATGATTGAAAATTTTTCAATAAAGCATCGATGACGGCAGTTTTCCTGCAGAGGGGGGGCTTCGCGATTGGTTGGATCGGGCTTACGAAGGGTAATGTGGAATTGGGTCACAAAGTGGCCTTTGCTTTGGCGGAGGGAGATGGCTTCGTGTAGATGGTTGTAATATTATCTTGATCACTGTAACGTATGGATACGGGGGTTCCCTGACATATGCCTGTACGAGTATAGTACTGGTACTGGCACTGTATCGTAAGCTGATTAGCTTACTACTCATTGACTGCGTACAATTACCGGTATTCAAGTCGGGTGGGATGGGGCACGGTACCGGTATGTCATAGTCTGGGCTCGAAGGATCATGAATCATGAACCATGGATCGTCCTAGCACCAAAGCACAATCTTCACGATATAACAGCAGATCCCCATCCAACACAACCGCAACGTACCGTAATAGCCTAGGGTGTGATATTCCGGCAGAAAAGAGGATATAATACAAAGCCTCGTGCTCCCCTACAATTTCTGCCATTTGCTCAATTTCCCTTCTCACATCTATCAGATGACCTTTACGAGACACGATACGTAGTCTACCAAAAAAAAAAAAAAGATGCCACCAATCGTAACCCCAAACGAAGAAATAATCGAGTTTCTACTACTCTGTATAGAACATAATCCCGGCAAAGTAAGTTCAAGTCCTCCACTAATCCCCCGCTAAACACTGCTAACCCATTAACACCAGACAAACTTTGACCAAGTAGCCAAAGAATCCACTCTAACCCGCAACGCCTCAGCGGCTTATCAAAAGCTCTACAGTCTCCGTCGGAAGTTCCGGCAATCCAAGCCTGCCCCTGATCCTTCCCCTTCTTCCTCCTCATCCTATATTCTGGGCGGTGGCGACGGAGGCGGGAGCAGCGGAAGTGAGGTCTTTGGCACAATAGCAAAGGATCCTGCCGCCGTCAACTCCCCTAGCAAGGTTGTCAAGAAGTCGCCGAGGAAGAAGAAGAGGTGCACGGATTCTACGCTCGGTATGGGTGTAGGGGAGGATAGCTTGGTTGGCGTTGGACAGAAGGTAGTGGATGGGATCGGGGATTGGAGGAGTGGTGAGGGGTTTGGGGCGAAGATTGAATGAAGGGGGAGATTAGAATGGGATGTTGAACAAGTGAGTGAGCAAGTGAGTGAATATCTGAGGCGGATTATTTTTTTCATGGGTATCTGGTAGAGGCATTTTTATCCCGTGATTATCAGGAGTATTTATTTTTGGTAATGTGGTCATCGGATGCTAAAAGATTAGATGAAACTTTTTACTGCCTTTGCATTGGTTGTATTCTGGTAGTAGTTGAGATTACTGGAGAACGGGCCTTGTCAAAGTAATACCTACTCGAATAGGTACGCTAGAAGTCTAACTTGTCTAACTAAGGATTCTCGGTCGTTTGGTGATGATTTACTTAAGTGGGGACAATTGTGATATGTGATCCGAGCAACTTCTAATACTTCCTAGGCAACCCTAGTACTCGTACACTCTCATGCCGTCACTCCCGTCTACTAATGCACCAAATAGTGTAGCTTGACGGTATTACGGTAGCCTAGATGGCAGTCTGTGTGAACGCAATTTAGGAACAAAGGGACAATAGGCAGTCCTCAAACCTAGCTTTCGAAAATTCATAATAATATACTGTAAATTCTGGTTGTTCAAGGAGGTGTTATCTCAGCCTTCCTCAATGCCAAGAACACACCCAATGTGAAGTCGATCTCAACCACCCAGCATACTGTGTACTGCTACAGTATTGAGTGGCGTTAATGAAGACATTACAATAATCTTCACAGGAGAGCCGAAAAGTACTTTTTCAATGATAGCAATTAAGCTTTATATCAGCAACAATCCCTACCATATCTTTTTTTTTTCGTTGCCTGAGGGTTCCATCCGATAATCCCCCTTTTGGATAGTGGCCAATGGCAACTCACATCCATCCACGATACCACCCTGGCTTGCCCCACTACTGATGGAACCTCATGCAACACAGTCGCCACCTCCGGAACGTACACCTACCGGTACACCATTCCCCAATTTACTACCACCAACCAATTAACCAATTTTATTCGTTGCACAAGCCAAGTGCAGCCAGCAGTCAGTTGGTCACATGCTCGGTGAACATCCCGATCATAGTTTCGGTATTCGGCATGTGTCAATGAGACACCGACGGGTTTTTGGCGGACGGAGCGTACATAGCTTAGTTGGTGGTCCGCACCGTAGGCATTGATCGGTTTCACAATCTCCGTGATATTATGCTTGAAACAGCCTATGTTTCTTATGCCTTGCGGGCACTTGAATAATAGTTTACTAGGAGGTATTTCTTATGCTGGCTTCTTGGGGCTATTGTGTCTCGTATTGGAGCATGATGTACTGCGGTGGGATGAAGCTTGCGGGTTTGAGGGATGTCTCTGGTGCTGAGATGGCTGAGTGGTGATGTGAGATTTGGGATGATGGGGCTTAAGATCAAACGGGGAATTGTACTCCCCCCTATTTATTTTTTTACTACCATTTGTACCAAAAGGCATGCTTGCTGCAGTATTAAGGGATCTAGAGAAGGAGCTCCGGTTGATTGATTATGTCTTGGGTTTAAAACATGACAGAATTGTTCGGGGTCGTTCATGAAACTTATTAAATGCTAGCCCAACATCAAGCCTGATGGCGATGTCCTAGTACAGCATACATGTGCACGCCCCTAGTACAGCACGTGTCCAAGCAAATAACTGTCAAGAAACCTACCCAAGATGAAATAAAATGGGAACAATGTCGGCTACTTGTACGGTACAGCACACTCCCACCCCACACGTCCTCATTGTACAACAGTGCAGACTGTACTTTTCCACAAAGAAAAAGAAAGGGAAGTCCATGGTATCTGTTCTTGCACATTCTGTTTGGGAAAGTATACCTTGAGGGGGGGGGGGTGATACCTCATTAACTGGTATAGCTCGTTTTCACGCTAAGAGGTCAAAAGAAAGTTGTAGCGAAATACGCGAACTTTTTTGAGCGGAGAGCAACCTTTAAGGGTAGGATTTTCACAAATATTTGCCACGGGG
>Ga0307507_10004972_pt1 | contig 22582 bp, 13 predicted proteins | sample 7_EM_MG_FD_207223 | JGI IMG/M metagenome (GOLD analysis project Ga0307507, IMG submission 207223) | Populus trichocarpa ectomycorrhiza microbial communities from riparian zone in the Pacific Northwest, United States - 7_EM | ecosystem: Host-associated > Plants > Roots > Unclassified | place... | reverse complement strand
CCTACCACCGTCACATTACCCCCCCCCCCCCCCCCCCCTCCTAAAAAAGCCTGCCCTTAGGCTTTATCCAAGTTCTTTATTGTTGTTTATATTATTATAGTTATCTAACCCCTCTTCCTAGTATTTAATCTAGCTGTTTAATTTGCGTAATAGTCCGGGGAGGTCTGGGTGGGCTAGGTAGAAATCTTATAGCTTATAGGGAGAGTACTTAAAATTGGATACGGGGTACCATTTTAGATCTTTATTATAACCTACCTAGCTTATATGGTATTTTAAGGTACCTCGGTCTTTCTTAACTGCTAAGATCTTTTTAACTTCCTATTATTCGTCCTCTGCAATCTAAATTGGCGGTAGGGGGTTATTATACTATCCAGGTAATAAGTTGTCTATAGCTTTCCGTAGTTGGTCTAAAAAGAAGATAGGGTAGATCTTTATTAACTCTAGTAGCTTAACCTTAAAAGAGTGCCCTACCTTCTTAAGGATCTTGTAGGGGCTAGCTATTTAGTGGTCTAGCTTACGGCTCAGCCTCTAGGTCTTTTAGTTTTTTATTAACATCTATACCTTATCTCCTACATAGAAGTCTACCTTATAATAATATTAGTTTATATCAGCCTCTTTCTTCTCTTATACCTTTTTTAGGTAGTCTCCTAAGCTCTATATATTTTCTTAGTAAATGTCTAGGCCTCTTTATAGCTGAGGCGTTTGTAGGCCATTATAGGTCCTATAGGTCTATTCCAATTAAAGGATGTTTGTGGCTTATATCTATAGAGTAACTTAAATAGCGATATTCCTATACTATTATAAAGGAGCGTAAGCTGTGTGTAGTCTATTATAGACAGTAGTTCTAACTAGTTATCCTAGTAGTAATTAATAAAGGTGCGAAGTCGCTAGTTAAGGTATTAGTTTATAATCTTAGTTTAGCTGTTAGTCTAAGAATAGAATATAGTAGAGAGTTTAATCTTAATCCCAAAGATGCGGTAGAATTTATCCTAGAAGTCTAATATAAACTAGGGTCTATAATTAGAGATAATTAACTTAGGAGCGCCATAGATCCGGTAAATATTGTTAATATATATATAGGCCATATCCTTTGTAGTTATAGTCTTAAAGTAGGGGAGGGAAATAGCTTACTTACTTAGTCGGTTAACTATCATAAAGGCTATATTAGAGCCATATTTATCCTTTAGGAATAATTTAAAGTCTATTATAATATACTGCTAAGGGCGTTTGGGAACTAGTAGTGGTTATAACCACCTAGGGGTTTAATCCCTAGGGGTATCTACCCGTTTGTAAGTATAATAATTTCTAATAAATTATTCTATATTGGATAGAAGTCTTTGCTAGTAGTAGCGAGGTGCTAGTAGTTAGTGGGTCTTGTCTTAACTAGAATACGCCATAGAGACTTAATAGTAGGCTTTATGGATTAGTTCCGTTTATAGGTTGTTAATGTCTAAAACTATAAGCCATTCTTAGTATAAGAGCAGTCCGTCTTCTATTTTTAAATTAGGGTTACTTTCTATAGCTTGGTCGCGGAGGGCTTTTAGGGATTTAGCTATATAGTTCGCGATTAGGATATAGTTAATTAGTCCTATTAGTTTATCTAGGATCTCTCCTTCTATAGGCGCTAGTATATTTTATTTAGAGCTTAGTTCCTTAAGGATATGTAGGTTAAGCTGTTTGGGATGGAGGAGGGCACATATCTAGTGCTAAGCCTTTAGCTTATTCTATGGTTCCATATCCTATTCTCTCTAGGTAAGGGCTTTAGCTTTAGAATTTTGCCTACTAGGGTGGTATATAATTATAAAGAAGAATTAAGAGAGTATTTTAGCCTACCTAGCCTATTAACTGGTAAACTGCTTTATCATTATAAAATACTTAACGGCTTTATAATTAGTATAGACTTTAATCCGGGAGTTATACTTTTAAGCTCTATACCCTATTAGGACAATAATTATATAATAGCTAGTATTTCCTTATTATATACCTTATAGTTACACTTAGCTAAGGCTATTATCTTAAAAAAAAAACGTAATAGGGTACTACTTACTATCTAGGTATAACTGTAAGAGAACCCCTACTACTATTCTGTTAGAGGCGTCCGTTTCTAGCATTAATTTAAGGTCTAAATTATAGTAATGGAGAACTAGGAAGGAAGTAAGTTGGTCCTTTAATTCCTTAAAAGCTTTTATATAATTATTATTAAAAATAAAAGGCGTATTATTCTTAGTTGGTTATATAAGAGGCTTAGCTATAACCCTATAGTTATAAATAAACTAATAGTAGAAGTTATAGAAGCCTAGAAAGGATTAAATGCCTTTTATAGTATAAGGGGGTTTCTAGTTATATATTACCTTAACCTTCTTAGGATTAACTTTAATTCCTTCTATGCTAACAATAAACCTAAGGTACTTTATTTATTTTACTCCAAATTTATATTTCTTAATATTAACTTATAGGCCTGTATTCCGCAGCCTCTCTAGAACCTTTTTAACATAAACTTAGTGCTTAAGTTTATTGTCTAAGTATATAAGAATGTTATCTAGGTATACTATGCAAAATTTATTAAGGTAGTTAAAAAGAACATTATTTATATACCGTTGGTACATAGCTAGCCTATTTATTAGTTTAAAAGGAAGGACTTTATATTTATAAGAACCGTAGCGGGTATAGAATATTATTAGGTCCTCTAATGTAGAGTCCATCCTAATTTAGTAAAAAGCTTAATGGACGTTAAGCTTTATAAAGATCTTGGCTTAGCTTAGATATATAAGAGTCTTATTAATTAGGGGGAGAGGGTAATAATCTTTCTAAGTAATGGCGTTTAGTTTCTAATAGTTAATATAGAAGTGGAGGCCTTTATTAGGTTTCTTTATAAATAGAATAAGGGAAGTAAAAGGGGCCTAACTTAGTTTAATAAACCCTTTATAGAGGTTGTTAATTAAGTACTATTTTATAGCTTTTAGTTTTTCTATAGTTTGCTAGTAAAGGGAGCTATAGCCTAAAGAGTTATTAGCCTCGAACTAAATCTTATAATTATAGGTTTAGTAGGGGGGCAGTATATCTAAAGCTGTTTTTAAGAACGCGTCTCTATAGTTTAAGAGGTAAGTAAGGAGAAGGCGCTTAACTAGTTCTTTATTTGTTTTTTCTACTAGCCCTTCTTCCTTCTTATTAATAATCTGGTTAATTTTATATAAGCTAGTTATAAAGACTTTATTGTCCTTCCAGTATATATTAAAGTAAAAACCTATAGTACTAATTGCCATAATATCTACTATAGAAATATTATGTAGTAGTAGGGGTATCTATAGCCCTAGGGGCTTTTAATATATTAGCGTTATCTTTACTCCTTTTAGCTCTTACTGCATCTTCTAAAGGTTGTCCTTTATATCTTATTAGTACGTCCTTTTCTATATTAGCCAGATCTCTATAATTTGGAAGTCGTCTATATTACTGTCTATTCTACTTCTATAAGTAAAGTTATCCTCAACTATAGTGCTTTAGGAGAGTATTATTGTTAGTATAGAATTCCTACCAGCCTTATGGCGGGCATCTTCTTAGGTAAAGGCTAGGTTATAGTCTCTAATATCCTGTTAATAAATTGGGTCAGCCTTTACGGCTAGTATCTTACGGTTAATCCAAATTTCTCTAATAAAAAAGGGTAATTTTGGTCTATTCTCCGGCTAAATAAACTGTCTTTATTATATGTTTAACCAAATATTAAAGTAGGACATCTATTTTCGGCTAAGAATTATATTATAAGACCCTAGGTTTAGGATGTAGAAGGGGATACCAAACTAGCGTTATTTATTAATAGCAATATATAGCTTTAAGATATAGGTAACCGGCTTACCGGCTTAGCCGTTATAGCCTTTTACTTAAATAGGCTTCTCTAGTTAGGTAGTATTTACATTTAAGAACTCAGCAACGTTATTTATATAAGCAGTATTTATAAAGGTAAAGCTATTTACTCTAGTATTAATAAGGGTATTTATATTAACTCTATATCTATTTTAAGATACTATATATAGAACTATAAAGTGTTTTCCACCTATTAGCTAACTTAAATTAATCACTTTAAGATTAATAGGATACCCTAAGGGGGAGTCTTTCCCTAGGGTTCTTCTTTTCCTAACTTATTAGATATTTCTTCTTCCTCTATCTTCTTAATATTATCTATATCCTTTAGCTCTGAGCAGGATATAGTAAAGTAACTATCCTTCCTATAATTAAAGCACGTGACTATAACAGGGTTAATCAGGGTATTGCGGCGAGTATTGGCTAAAGGTATAGTATATGGCGATTTAGATAAGGCTTATAAGTAGGTAGTTGTAACCGCTTTTAGTATAGGGGCAGTTGTGGTTTATCTTCTAACACTAGCCCCCGTTAGCATAGCGGATAGGTTTTAGTTACTATAGGACTTCTTTAGTTGGTTAGAACGAGCATTAATTTATTTTAGTTCTAAATCTAGTAATAAATATTAGGCTGCAAGTCTTTAGTAGGTTAGTAAGTTGTCTAAGGCTACTATAATTTTCTCTTATAGTTAGACCGTTAGCTTGTTATATAGGTCCAAGCAGTAGTTCTTAAGGGGAACCTAGCCTTTGCCTGCTAGGTATAAGAACTAGATCTAAAACTTAGCAAAGGTTTAGTTTAATTTTATTATTAGGCGGTTATAGTTATAGCGGGCATCCTATACTTTATTTAGATTAATATAGATAGCAGCCAGATACTGTATTATCTTATTAACAGATATAAACCAAACAGGTAACTTGTCCTTAAACTTAGCCTAAAGGTATTACTATATATCCTTAATTATTTAACTAAAGAGGTAGAGCATCTTAGCTTCTTTAAAGGGGAAATAGTTGTGGTTAACACAGAGCTTCCTTTATACTTGGATCCTCTAATTCTTAAAGGTAGGGTCTATCCTATTAGATAGCGGTTAAGGGTTAGAGAGCTTAATAGACTTTAATTACTTTATTATTATGTCCGTACTCTCTAGTATATTATATTTAGTTAAGTAAATGGGTTAACTAAGGCTTTGTAAAGGGGAAGCTAGGCTATTTTATAAGGCAGTAAGGCTTTTTAGGATCTCCTTTAGAGTCTCTTATATACTTTAGGCTTAAAGACAATTAACCTTCTAATTGGCTATAAGGGCACGAATCTGCTTATACATATTTATAACGTTATTATTATCTTTAATTTCTAATCCTAACTAGATCTCGTGTTCCTCTTGGGTAAAGGTAGGTCTTTTAGATAAGCTTACTTTAGGTACCATTGTTAGCTTCCTAAGGTTTGTCAGAATTATACGGTTTAGTTTTAATTCTGGGGTTCTTTTAGGGGTATAGGTTAAGTATAGTCTGGCCTATAAAATGGGATATTATTAGGGCCTTTTTAGGCGTAGTAGTGTAAGTTTTTTAATGTCTAAGTATAATACGTTAACGTGTCATTGCAGATAAAGGTCTTCTTTTAGAGTAGGATATTATTAAGGCCTTTCCAGGCAATATAGGGAGAGCTTAGTATAATATAACGGGCTTGTATAAATGCTTCTAAACTAAAGCTTGTAGATTGCTACTATATAAGAATACTAAGCTAAGAAGGAGAAAAAGACTAGTAGAGACTAGTAAGATACAAAGGGGTTATTAAGGCGCCAGTAGTAAGCGAGCCAATAGCAACTTGGTAGAATATGGCAAAATTTAGCAGATTGCCTAAAAAACGGCAAATTACCTAGGAAACGGCAAAGTAGCAGGTAACGCGCTCTAGCACTGTCATAAATTTAGGGTTAAGGAGTTAGTTTTAGACGCGCTCTTTCTACCTAATATATATAGGTTAATACCTATAGAAATAGGCAGGGGTGGCGGTGTTAGCGACTTAGTTAATCGAGGCACGAGCACGGCAAGAGGGACGCGCAAGCCTATACAATTGGATTGTCTATAAACGAGGATCTAAAGCTAGAGAAAGGAAAAGAGAAGAAGGGTAGCGCCGCTTAAGGTTTTATACAATCATCTGGTCATATAACTGCGACTGTCTAAAACAGTAAGAAACTGTCTGCAATTGTCCGCCACAATCCACCGTTTTCTACCAGCGCTGTAACATTACCCCTCCCTCCAAAAAAGCCTGCCCTTAGGCTTTATATATCCGTATTATATCTATAGGGTATTCTTATCTTTATACTTAACAGGTAGCTTATTATCTTTGCTATACTAGCACTCTATCTACTTATCTAGATACTTCAGGGGTCCTGGCTTATTAGGGTATTAGTTATAGAATTCTTTAAGCTTTTAGGGGTAGTGTAACGGGACTCCCGTTACAAGCGCTACGCCGTACGCGTAGCTGGTTCCTTTTCTTGTTTGACAACGTCGGCAGATAGTTTATCCGCCCTGACGCCCTTATATAGATTCAGCCGCAGCTGCTTACCTTAGTAAGCTCAGACTATAGAATCAATTAGCGGACATATGTATATCCGCAAGCGGATATCGCTAACCTTTTTTATTAAAAAGTTGATTCTATGGTCTGAGAGACTTTTCCAACGTTTCTTAAGCGATCCGACTTTGTTTGTATGTGGAGTAGTTACCTTCTTAAATGAAATTAATCTACCCCCCCACAACAGCTATTATCTTAGAAATACCGTTAAATTAATCCGCAGAAGCAGCTTTATAATCGATTAATATATCTACCCTATTAGCCCCTGTAATGTCAAACAGAAAGCGCCGCCGAATGGGTAATATGTTAATAATTAAATTACCCACCCCCTCTATAAACATAACATTAGTTAACCGGCGGACACCTATCTAAACATCAACTGGAGCATCCGCTAAGTGGATATCACGCCGGGTAACAAAGGAAGAGAATGTTAGAGTTATTTTAGAGCATTTATAGGACTAGGGATGGTTCTTTAATAACCTTTCTTTGGCATAGCTACAGCTTAATACTAATAAAAGAGAAGGCGTAAAAATAGATAAGATGTAAAAAAAGAGGGCCAAAAAGAAGAGGGTAAAGAGGCTTATTACTACCCTTTTAGGAAACAAAGAAATCCGTAATGCAATTATGGAGACTATAGGTATCCATTCGGAACTAGTTAATACGGTTATAGATATCCTTTATAAAGAGCTTTATGATCTTTAGCCCGTAAAAGTCAGATTTAGAGTTTAAAGACGTTTAACTCTTATAGGGCTATAAGGCAATTAGCTAATATACCCCTCTACTCTACTAACTAATAGAAGAATTATCGGTATAGTTAAGAACTAATAAATTATAAAATCTACACCTAGGGCGGGTTATTCTTCTTACGTCCATCCTTTTATTAGGCCGCGCTTAAAGCTCCGCTAACTATTTTGCTCGGCTTCTTAGTCTTTATCTTTAAGGCATAGGTATAAAGCGTTAGGTTCTATTGCTCCTTTATAGACTAGGGCTTATTAACGGATATATAATGCTTAACTATCAAAAGATAGGATTGGCCGAACGCTTTAAAGAAGGTTATAATACCAGCGGCGAATATACTGGCGCTAATGTTGTTAAAGACCCACCTCCAATTAATATCCGCTCTTAATAATATCTATATTATATATAATAATTTTAACTACCTTAAGCAAACGCGATATTAGTTAGTTGGAGACACTAGTGTTTTCCATTCCTATACTACTGGAAAGCTTATCCGCGGATCTTATATTCCCTCTAGTGGCCTTTTTCAAAGTATACTATATAACCAAGTACAGCTTTGGATTGAGGATATTGCCAAGGCGCCAGGTAATATATATAATAGCGTTTAAAATCGGATATCTATTTTTATAATTGCAGATACTCTCCAAAGCATATATCCTACTGCTGTAAATGGTATTTTCAAATCTAACACCGAGCTTAAATATCCGCGTATGCTGGAGATTAATATTCTGCTATCTATAAAGACAACCTATATAAACCTAGGCCCTATTATGGAGAGTAAAGCCTCTATAAATGGTAACTACCGCGTACTTAAGATAATCTTCCTAGAGCAACTATAGCTTAATTGCGACAAAGATTTCCAAAACCAATTATATCTGGTATATAGTAACCAGAAAACCGTAAAGCTTATCCACGTCTATAAGCGGGAGTAGGTGGAGGCTGCGCTCTTATATAATAGCCACCGTTAGGTACTACCTATTCCAGGCCTTTAGCACCTCCGGTTAAACTTCCTATATACAATTATAAGGACTTTCTTTGGTAGTAAGCAATATGCGCAGCAGTACTCTACGCTCTACACTTATATAAATCACCTTGGGCGATAAAATATTCCTATAGAGCGCCCTCCCTTTCACCATCTTAAAGAGCTAGTACTGTATAGTTTTGATGCCTATATTATTACACTCTTCTTAATACATATCCGCGATAGGCTTAATATCCACAAAGGAGGTATAGTTAAAAGATATATTAGATCCTTAACACCTAAACAGTTTCTACAGCATATTAAGGATATCCACGCAGTAGGTTTTAGCTCCAAAGTCAGCCGTAAGGCTAATAAATTGGTTCCTTCGCAGCCCTCTGCCCATAGAGGTTCTTAGATTATAGATTAATTACTTATAGCACCTAACTCTGCTACTATAAGCTAGCCCGCTTGGATTGTTAATATAGAGTTCTTTAATTATATTCGGTATCTATAGGTGGTTAAAACATATAAAGTGTTAAAATATGCTATTAAGCATGCGGATATCGGCCTTTTAAAGCGTACAATCGCCTGCCTTTGCCTTTACTTTACCGGATCAAGGAGCAACAACTATATATCTAAAATAATGTACTTCTGGAGGTTAATTACAATGGAGGCGTGTAATCCAGTACTTCAGCGGGCCATACTTGTAAATGGGCTAATTAATAATCGCGGAGAGCTAAATAGCTTTTTTAAAGCTAATTGACTTAATAAACTACTAAATCTTCAGCTAAAGGAGTTACTTTAATCACATAGAAACTTAACCTTTAGAGTAAACTCTCTATTTAGGTGGAGTATTCTTACCATAAGCTATACTAGACCTCTTCGTACTAAGTTTGAGAATACGTTTAGTAAGCGGACGATATCTAATTATATGATTAAGTCTCCTGCGGTTAATATCCAGTTCCTTACGGATATAATTGCTAAGGATTTAATTATGCGTCAGCGTATACGGGACGTTAGGTTTAAGGCACCTACTATTCTTTAACTTAGATTAGAGCGGCTCTTATAGGGCAGCATTACCAATTTTAATATATAGATGTCTTATATTAGCGGTTTACTATATAACCCTTATAAGGACGGATTTAATAAGGCTACAGATAATATACTAGAGGACTTTTAAATGCTTAGGCTTATAGTACGTTTCTGTCTTAATATATTAATTAAGTTCTTTTTATTAATATTAACTCTAGCCAGCGTATAATCTTCTTGGTGCGTAGTATATAACATAGCAGTAAGCTATTTTGTAGTGCGGATATATAAATATCTTTATCTTAGCTTGTGCGGATATCTTCATATTAGCTTATATAGATATTATCATCTTAGCTTGTGCGGATATTATAATATTAATTAAGTATATCTATTAAATATAAGGCAGAGACTTAATTCCTACATATATAGTAGCAAAAAGGTAAGAGCTACTATTTTATTATTATAAACTAGCAATAATAGCTAACCCGCAGCAACAGCTAACTTATATCTACCCATATTTAATATCTGGTAGCCCAGCATTATATACAAGTACAATAATACCACGCCTTAGGAACGCAAGCTTATCCTTTATCTCACTTAGAGAATCTTTAAACTTATTAAACCGGCGATCCATAGCTTGAACATCTTTCGCCATATTAGTCACCCGTTCATAAACTATATTAATGCACGCAGAAATAGCGATTGCTAAATACACCCTAACAGACCCAGTGCCAGCGGAAGCGGTAGCAGCAACAGCAGTACCTGGCATGCTAGCAATTGGCGAAAGGGTTAGAGGAGCAGTAGTAGAGCGGGTACCTCTACGGCCGTGCGTACTGCTACAAGTGGGAGTCTTAATAGGAGGGGAGGTCTTAGTGGGGAAAGGCGTAGTAGCGTGGGCGGGAATAGTGCGAGAATGAAGCTATACGGATATTAGCAATATCCATATTATTAACACGTGGATACCATACCTTCTTAGTAGGCGTTTTAGCTAGACTATTAGCAGAAGCTAATTTCGCACGTTTTCTGCCCTAAAGTGTAACCGGCTTTAGATTTAGTAAACTTTCCTATACGTGTGTTAGCTGACAGAATAATATTATACTATTAGCATGTACCTTTCCGCATAACCTGCCACCTACACAACATTTTAAGTATGTACCCCCAAAATAAGGCCCAGAGTCCTTCTTATAAACGCGACATTTGTGGCTATGCTTCTTGTATAGAGTATATAGCGGATTGCGTAGCTTACTAAAGCTACCCTTAATATTCTAGACGTGTGTTAATATCCGCTAGCAACTTTCCTTCATATTCTCCTAAACACCAGCTTTTGGAGTATACCATTTATTCGCTAACGGCACTTGGATAGGAAGGCGCTCGTTTATATTTATGGTACTACAGATATTATAAGAGCTGCGGAGATTGCGAGGGCTGCGGAGATTGTAAGAGAATGGAGGAGAGCTTTTAGGAGAGTCGGCGTTATTAAGGTCTTCGTCTTTATTGCTGTCTAAAGATTTACTATCCAAAGAAACCTTATATATAGTATTTAGGTCACTATAAGAGGTAAATTAGTAGATAAGACGCTAAAACAGTATAACTAATATATACAATTTAATAGCTATCTTGAGCTTTATATACATATTAGCAGCCTTTTCAGCCTACTTTCTAAGAAAAAAAGATAAACGACCCTTATCAAGCCTCTTTTCAGAAGCATTAGGCGGCGGTAGTAGGGAGGCGGATAGTAAAGTAGCGGATGGCAAAGTAGCCCACAGCAAAGATATAGGCAGCGGAAAGGTATCCAGTAAAAAGGTAAGCGGGTTTTTAGCGGATTTCGCTCTATTCTTATTATTATTATCTACCAAACCCTATAAAGAGCACTTTAGTATATATTTACTAAAATCATATTAGCTATAGGCATAATTTAGTATTAGAAGGCTTACTCTTTAGAAATAGGATCTAAAGACTTAGTAAGAGCAGCCATAGTGTACTTAACAGCGTTAAACTCCTTATTATTAATATCGCGCATATTAAGTTCCTTAACCGCCTAGTTACTATTATTCATATTAACATTGTTTATAGATATAAATACAGGCATTATAGACAGTAGTATTCTAAAGGACAGTATATAAAATAACAATGATAAAGTTCGCGGTGCGGTACTAAGAGGTGGAAGGTTGATAGAGGAAGAAGAGGTACAGAGGTTAATTAAAGGTAAATATCTATGCTACCAATTTTATCAAATTAGCTTACTAATAAATAATCGCTGCTATAGTGACTTACCTTAGTAAATATTAACGGTGCGCGGATATGAATATCTTTATCTTAGCTTATACGGATATCATTATCTCAGCTTATACTGATATTATAATATTAGTTAAGTATATCTATTAAATATAAGGCCGAGACTTAATTCCTACATATGTAGTAGCAGAGAGGTAAGAGTTACTATTTTATTACTCTAAACCTATAATAACAGCTAACCTATAGTAATAGCCAACCTATATCTACTTAAGTTCTATATCTGGTAACCTAGCGTTATATATAAGTGTAGTAATACCACGCCTTATAAACGTAAGCTTATCCTTTATCTTACTTAGAGAACCTTTAAGCTTACTTAACTAGTGGTCTATAGCCCAAACATCTTTTACTACCTTAGCCACCTATTTATAAACCATATTAACGCGCGCAGAAATAGCAATTACTAAATACACCCCAACATTTTCCGTGCTAGCAGGAGTAACAGTACCAGAAGCAGCACCAGGCATACTAGGAATTAGTAAAAGAGTAAAAAAAGTAGCGATAAAGCGGGTGCCTTTACGGCTGCGCACATTACTACAAGTAGGAGTATTGGGGGGAGGGGAGGTCTCTAGAGGGGGAATAGTACGGGTATAAAGCTATGCGGATATTAGTAATATCCATATTGTTAAAATACAGATATCATACCTTCTTAGTAGGCGTTCCAGCTGGACTACTGGCAGAAGCTAATTACATACGTTTTTTACGCTAAGGTATAGCCGGCTCCAATCTTAACAAACTATCCTATATACGTGTTAGCTAACAGGATAGTAGTATACTATTAGTATATACCTTTTCGCACGACCTGCTACTTAAGCAACATCTTAAGCATATACCTCTAAAATAAGGCCTAGAGTTCTGCTTATAAACGCGACATTTATAGTCTTACTTAACACATAGAGCGCATAGCGGATTACGCAGTATACTAGAGTTACCCTTAATATTCTAGGCGTGGGTATATATCCACTAACAAGCTTCTTTTATATTTTCCCAAGCACCAGCTTTTAGGGTGTACCACTTATTTGCTAACAGCACTTAAATAGGAAGGCGCTCGTTCATATTAATATCCAACGTCGTAACTTAGGCCGTGCGGAGCTTATAAGGGCTGCGGAGATTGTAAGAGGATAAAGAAGAGCTTTTAGGAGAGTTGGCGTTATTAAAATTACTCTTTTTATTATTATCTAAAATCTTCAACATTTCTGTTAGTTTACTATAAGAGGTAAATTAATAGATAAGATACTAAAATAGTATAGCTAACACATACAATTTAAAGGCTATCTTATACTTAACATTTTGCGCAGCAATTCTATCAGCCTACCTCTTAAGAGAAGTAGAAGCACAACAATAATTAAACTTTTTAGAGGCAGCAGGCGGAGAAACAAGCGGCTCAAAGGCAGGCGGCAAAGAGGTAGGCGGCAAAGAGGTAGGTGGCAAAGAGGCAGGCGGTAAAGAGGCAGGCAGTAAAGAGGTAAGCGGATTTCCAGCAGATTTCGTAATAGCATTATTATAGTGCTCTGCTATATCTGACAAAAAGTGCTTTGGTACATATTTCCTAAAATTATATTAGCTATAGGTATAATTTAGTATCAGAAAGCTTACTCTTTAGGCAAAGATCCTAAAAAATCAATGAAAGAAAGAGCGTCCTTAAAAGCGTCCTCAATTATTTTATCGTCAACGTCGCGTATATTAAGTTCCTTAACTAAATGGCTGTCGGATATATTTAGAGGTGTAAATAAAGGCATTATAAATAGTGGTATACTAATGGACAGTAGATGAAACAACAACGGTAAAGTTTACGGTGCGGTACTATAAGGTGGAAGGTTAGTGGAAGAAGAAGAGGTGCGGAGGTTAATTAAAGGTGAATATCTACGCTGCTGATTTTATTAAATTAGCTCGCTAACAAATAATCGCCGCTATAACTTACCTTAGTAAACATTAACCACCTTATATATGCTTATTTATAACGCGCAAATCCTCTTTAGTTAAGTTACTACTAATTAAAGTAAGTAGGCGCTGTTTAGTTAACTTATGAAGTAATATTAATATAGAATTACTGCTTAGCTAAGGTACTGGAGAAGGGTTATAAGCGGATATTAGGTTTACTTAATAAGCGGATTTCTTACTTTTAAAGTGCGTAGATACGTCCTTTTATTTTTTCTTGCTGCAAGGCGGACCTAATAGCTGCATTATATCCAAAACCGAGGGCGGAGATTAAGTACTAGGCTGTAGGTTCTAAGCTACGCTTAGCTTAGAGAGCGGAGATTAAATATTAGGCTATAAATTCTAAGCCGCACCTAATTTAGAAGGCGGGGATTAAGCGTTAGTACATAAATTCTAAACTACGCCCAGTTTAGAGGGTAGAGATTAAGTATTAGCCTGTAAACCCTAGGCTTCACAGTTTCCTAGAAGCGGAGATCTAGTATTGCAACTTAAATCCTAAGCCTTAGGATTTTCTAGGAGCGGAGATCTAATACTATATTACGAATTCTAAATTTCCAGATTTCCTACTACCTAGGAACTAGTGCTACGCTATAAATCTTAAACTTTAGGATTTTTCGTAATCGGAGATCCAGTGCTGTATTACAAATATTAAACCTTAGGCTTGTCTAAAAGTTAAAACTTAGTATTATACTATAAGCTCTAATACTCAGACTGCCCTAAGGATTTAGATTTAATGCTGCGTTATAAGCTCTAATATCTGGATTATTCTAAAGGTTGAGATACGGAGCTGCTTTGTAAGCTATAATACGTAGCCTGCCCTAGAGACTGGTTTCTAATGCTATAGTATAGACTTAGATATCCTAGAGCTGTAGGAAGTTGATGTTTATTATTATAGTATAGACCCTAATATCCGAGAGGCCGATACTCAATACTAGATAATAACTAATGCTAATTATTGCCCTAGGGCTATTAATACCCGGCCTAATATTAAACCTAAGAGCGGGCCTAACTTTAAGATTCTAGATATCCGCCCTACGTTAAAAACTAGACCCAAGACTAATATCCATTATAGGGTTTTGGTATACTTGGCCTAGAGGTATTCTGCTAGCTAGAGTTTAGGCTGGCCAGCTACACATTCCTACTAGATATAGGCTAAGAAGGTAATGATATCGGCAGCCCTATATACGGATTTTCGGTGGATATTAATTAAGGTAGCCGGGCTACCTATATTTATAGACTTTAAGCTACTAATACTATACGCCTCTCCGCTACCCTAGACTATAGTAATATCCGCTCTATACTATCTTTTAATTTGCTTCCTAATGCTAATAGCTAGCTCTCTACCTAAGTTGCCTTTTCTACCTCCTCTTAAATAAAGGCAATAAACTTATCTAAATTATTACTAAGCTAATTACAATTCCAATTAGGTAGGTTTTTCTTAAGCGCCTTATGGCTAGTTATATACTAGGCGCAGCTATAGAGAGCGGTAATTTGCTTATCGGATATAACATAGCTTAAGGTTAGATTCCAAACAGCGTGCTAATATTTCTTCTCCGTCCAGTTACAGAACCAATTTTTTATACTTACAGTAAAGGCCTTTTATTACATCTTCCTTGGAATCCCCTCTATATACAGCTTATAGATATCAAACTCTTTAAAAGCCTATAAAGTAGGATTATAGTTAGAGTAACAACCCTAGCCGCTAGTAAACGGAGACTATTCCTTGTAGTTCTCTAATATAATCTTTTATAAGTAGCCCTTTTCCTTATTTACAAGAGCATATATATAATGGGAGAGAGCTGCTCTTTTCTTAGCTTTAGTCTTTAGACGCTATACTAGCTTCTTTAGTAGAATATCCGTAGGCAGGACTACGGATGTTCTACCTAAACTAAGCTCTCGCCCTATATTAGATACGGACGCATTAAAATCAGTATTGCTGTATATGGACACTCTTAAAGATATATCGCTAGTAAAATTAGCAGCTTTATCCTCTTATAACACCTGTCGCTTAATATAATATTCGCGGCTAAGTTAACTTGGCTAAGATTGGAAGGCTTTACCAGTACAACTGTAATTTTTAGCTAGCCTAGTAATATCCTTATGCGGACCTTTATACCAATCCTTAATTAGAAATATCGCCTTACCTATTTAATCACTACTATAAGCACTGCGTCTAAGTCGTTGCTATAATATGTTAATGGACTTGTCTTTGTGCATGCAATACTACGCGACATAGTTAATATTAGAAATATCAGCGTTATAGGTAATTGTATTAGAGGAGAGCAGAATACAGATTTCCAAGTTAGGCTTTCTGAACTCCTTATATAGTCTATCTTTATCCGCAGTAGCTAATAATATACAATAAAGCTAAACAGCTCTTCTAGCCTGCGCTCCCTAGTACCTATAATATACCAACTATAAATAAATTAAGTCCCTGTATAGTAATATTATGTCCTTTAAATTAAGGAATATAATTGTCTTTAGGATCTGGTGGGGAGTTAGTGTATATTGGATTCCCTGCTTGGCGGATATAGCGGTATACGCGCGGTCTATGACAAAGTATAAGCTCTTAAAAGACTTCTTGCTTTCTTGCTTAATATATTCTCTAATAATTAATAGATCTGGCCAGTTAATTAATGTCTATACTATATTGATATTATTTCAAAAGCCTGCTAACTCTTTAACAATCTTAAACGTTGTATTGTTAAGTGTTGCAGTATAAGCAAACCAAGGTCTCCGCCCTAATAACAACCGCACTTTCTATAGCTGTGTATATAAACTTTGGAACAAACCCCCCTAATTAGCTATAAGATGTACCTTATCAATTACTACCAAGCTAATGTGCGCGTAAAAGGCAGGGTTGGTGAGGGTCTTATAGAACCTTTTAACAACTAATAGCTCTGGCGATATTAAAATATGGGTGTATACTCTAATGCGGATTTCTTGTAAAAGACGTGCGGATATTATCTCAGTGTATATATAAACCAGCCTTATTCTAGGAAGCTCCTTAATCTTTACCTTCTACTCCACACCAATTATATTAAGTAGCAAGATAATAATTACTACTAAGGCCCGAAGAAGATATGGCATTGCTTGCATTATTATACTCTTGCTAAATGAGGTTTTTGTAATAAGTATTATATCTTTTTTCTTAAATAGTAGCCACCTAAGGGCTTCAAGCTGCTCCGCACGTCCGTGATACAGATATAAAAAAGCAATAGCCTTATTAACCTTACTTAGCTGCTAGGCCTTACTCTCTCTATAAAGCGCAAGAAGCTAATCTTAAAGGTCCTATAGCCGTCACTCCTAGTCCGTTCTATAACTCCTTTAAGTCCAATTATCTGACACCTAATACGGCCACGGCTGCTCTAGCACCTTATTTAACTTCCCCCCTCTCCACCTAGCGGGTTTTGGTGCTAGCATACAGTAGATTTGCTTGGATATCCGTAACTTAGTAATTAGCGCGCGATAAGGTTTTAGTGGGTATTACACACTATAACGCGGACGCTATATGTCCGCCAGGCTATAATGGGTTCTTTAGGGTGGCTATTATAGATCTATATAGGTTTTATATATATTAGCTAGCGTTTAATAAAGTTATATGTAGTTACAGAATTACTAATAACGCGTTTTTTTTTTTTTTAATAAAAATGATTATAAGACCTAAAAATACCTAAGTAATAAAAATGATATATTTTAAAAGCCTACGTTCTATTATATAATCGATTAACTTTAAGAAATAATATAAAATACTAATGTTGAGTTATTTTAATCTCCGCAATATCCACAACGTGGATATTGTCCGAAAAACTAAGAAACTTTGGAAATGTGGCTCAGACGTGATTCTGGTGGTTTCGCACAAACGTAGTTAGTCCGCTTGCGGACCGATTAAAAATCCGCACCAACAGAATCACGTCTGAGCTTGCTGAGGTAACGCAGCTGCGTTCCTGTTAAGTTCTCTAGCAATCCTCTTAAGTCTCCACGACAGCCGTACGTAGCTATCAATTCTACGAATCTGATGCTTGTTTATCTAGCGTTCGCATATAATACATCGTCATCGTAACATTAGGATTGCTCGCCCCGTCCAGCCAGATGTTAACAATAGCGCAGAGCTATCGCGGACTTTCCACGCAGAGTCTTCGACGTATCTAGTCCAGATTTTTTCTTCCTTCTTTCTAGACAGCTACTATGTCTGACCCAGCTCTTCTCCTGCTAGTACAGTAGCTACAGCAGGAACTCCAGAACCAGCGTACTGAGATCCAGTCGCTCCGATCAGACCTCGATGCCTCACGCATTAACGTCCACCAGCTCCAGCTCCAGCTCCAGCTTCACCTCCAGACCCGCCCTACGCCTACCCCAACTACTCGTCCGCGTTTCCCTAATCCACCACGCTTTGACGGTAAGCCTCTTACGTTACGTACGTGGCTCCCGTTAATCAGGGCAAAGCTCCGATCCGACCAGCTCAACAGTGCTAACGCGTTTAACTACGTATGGGATCGCCTTAAGCAGTCCCAGCAGGCTTCTATCCTATACCTCCGCTAGTTAGCCGAAGATACCCAGTCCTGGGACCCCAAGGATATCTTCTCTTTCTTTTAGCGCCTCTGCCACAACCCAAGAGAACAACAGGAGGCTATCCAGCGCTTTTCGTCTGTACGCTAGAGAGAAGAGGAGCGCTTATTGCGTACCTTGCTCGCTTTAAGCGATTCGCATATGAGGCCAATGCTTCCTCTTGGCCAGACGTATCACGCGTTATGGCGCTCCACCGTGGCTTCCGTCCTGCCCTCCGCCAGTCTCTTAAGGAGTCGAGCGATACCCTGTTCAGCCTATCGTACAGTGAGTACGTCAAGCTCGTCCAGCGCCTCGATCGCCACTCCTGTCGCCCAATCCAGAACCCGCCAGTCCAGAACCCGCCAGTCCAGAAACCAGCCCAGAAACCCATCGCCGCCCATGAGCCTATGGACGTCAACCTCCAGCTCCAGACCGCCAGTCTTGCCCCTACTTCCCAGTCCAGAAACAAGTCAAGGGCCCCGCCTAGTTTCTGCTCCCGTCCACCATCCGCTGCCTCATCGCGATCGCGATCGTCCTCTGCTGAGTCTACTGAGCGTCGCGCATATCGCATAAAGAACGGATTCTGTCTCTGTTGTGGTGCACGCGATCACTGGATTGCCCAGTGTCCACACTCCCGTGACAACTCCTAACCCTACCCTGTCAGACCTGTCACCCCCTAGAAGGGGGGTACTGTAACGGGACTCCCGTTACAAGCGCTACGCCGTACGCGTAGCTGGTTCCTTTTCTTGTTCGACGACGTCGGCAGATAGTTTATCCGCCCTGACGCCCTTATATAGATTCAGCCGCAGCTGCGTTCCTGTTAAGTTCTCTAGCAATCCTCTTGAGTCTCCACGACAGCCGTACGTAGCTATCAATTCTACGAATCTGATGCTTGTTCATCTAGCGTTCGCATGTGATACATCGTCATCGTGACAGGTAGCCTATAAAGTCCTAGGCGGGGTACTAGGTTGGGTCTAGATTGTAACCTTTCTATTAGATACGGTATTTTAGCGTTCCTTATACTAGTTTATAGGCTAGTATTTTATTAACTTCCTATTTATTATCGCCATTAACTTAAATAGGCAGTAGAGGCTCATTCTTTTGTCTAGGTAATGGGTTATTTGTAGCTTTCTATAGCTTATCTAGTAAGAAAACAGGGTAGACTTTAATTAAGTCTAGGAGTTTAACCTTATATAAGTTGCCTTCTTTATTAGGGATCTTATATGGTCCTGCTATCTTATAGTCTAACTTATAGCTAGGCCGTTCTATCTTCTAGTTCTTTATTATAACCTAAACCCTATCACTTATAATAAAGTCGGGCTTACGCCTATGCTTATTTGCCTGCTATTCCATTAATTTCTGGGCCTTTTCTAGGTTTGTATAGGCTACTTTCCAGGCCTCTTCTAAGCGTTTAGTATAATACCGTGCTTCCTTATAAGATAGTTTTTCGCGTATAGTTTATGGCCCTTCTAGTCTTTCTCAGTCAAAGCTTATATAGGGTAAATACCCCATTTCTAGCTGGATAGGTGTAAACCCCGTAAAGTTATAGAGTAGGGTTGCCTAGGCGTAGTCTATTATAGGTAGTAGTTTACTCTAGTTATCCTAAAAGTAGTTAATAAAGGGCCGGAGTCTCTAGTCCAAGTATTAATTTATAATCTTTATTTAGCCATCTGTCTAGGGGTAATATACTATAGAGAGCTTTAGCCTAATGCCTAGGATTTAGGTAAACTCGTTCTAGAAGGCTAATATAAACTATAGCCTATAATCGGATACGATAGTATCTAGTAGTCCGTAAATTTAGTAGATATAGTAGATATATAGTTAGGCCGCCTCTTTAGCATTAATATTCTTATAATAGGGGATTAAGAACGGACGCTTGCTAAAGCGGTCGACTAGGATTATAACTATATTATATCCGTCGCGGTCTGTAGGTAACTTATAGAAGTCTATAAAAATATGCTACTAGGGGCGTTTTAGTATTAGGAGTAGCTTTAATAGCCCTAGGGTCTTATCTTGTGGAATTATAGACCTATAGCAGTTGTTATAGTTCTGTATATAGCGGTTAATATCTATAACCATTCCAGGCTAGTAGTAGCGATCGCCAATAATTCTGCGGGTCTTATTTTTTTAGGGTAGGCCGTAGAGACCTAGGTATGTGCTTTAGCAATAAGCTAAGTCCGTAAATTCTATTCCTCTGCCACTACTAGCCGTTCTTAGTGCTTAAGCAGTCCATTTTTAAGGGACTATAGGCTAGTAGTATTTTTTACCTTTTTATGGTACTCCTATAGAGAAGGGGCTGTATAGTTTGCCTGTAGCAGTTTATTAATAAGGTTAAGTTCTATAAAGTTAATGGGACATATCTTAGCGTCCAAAGGGTCCATATTTAGCTCTGCCTATATTTAAGGGTTAAGGTGCTCTAGTTATAATAATATCTAGGTTCGTAATAAAATCTTTACAGCTACTTAGTTATCTAGGTCCTATTCACGCCTTATAAGGGCGTTTTTATAATTTATAGCGCCTAGCCAGTATATAATTAGAAAGTTAAACTAGGATAGGATATCCGCCTAGCATGCCTACCGGGCCGTAAGGGCCTTCGTTATTATAAAATATTCTAAGGCCTTATAATCAGAGACTACCTAGATAGGCTTAGGGGTCCCTTCTAGCTATATACGCTAGTGCTAAAAGCTAGAGATAATAGCTAGCATTTCTTTGTTATGGATATAGTAGTTTAGCTTAGTGTCTACTATAGTCTTTAAATAGTATGCAATAGGGTGCTATTCTTTGTTAGGTTGCTTCTGGGAATAAACGCTGGCTATTACGCCATTTAAGGCATTAGTTTCTAGCATATAGGGCCATTCTGGGTCAAAGTGGGTAAGTAGGGAAGCGGAGACTAGTTGTTTCTTAAGCTTATTAAAGGCCTGCCTGTAACGGAACCTTGTAGCAGGAACTACGGTGGGTTCTATTATTGGGCTGGGTATATAGGTAAGAATAAAACAACAACGTAATAATAACTGGTGGAGTGGTTGCCTAACAGATTAACTCCAATTGTATTCTAAGATTTACTACAAGGAGAGAACTATCTACGGTAGGGACTGAGGTCCTTTAAATACACAACTATACTCCTAAGAAATCCTCTCTTGTACATAAGGTACGTGTTATCTGTGTTAAACGTAACGTCCCTCTCGTTTAACATAGCCAACGCGTTCAACACTATATAACCTCGGTTACCATTCCTCATCACATAGTTCCACTGGATCTATCCTAGACCGTGCCTATATTAACCAACTAGCTTCCTACAACTCTTCCCTAAGTAGTCATAATATTGTACTTAAAGCGTCCGTAACACTGCCTATATGTAGTATTAAAGTAGAAGGGCTAGTCCTTTTAGGTTAGGTAGCTAAGGGGCTAAGCAATCCTACTATAGTTCCTAATAAAGCGTTAGTAGAAGTTATAGAAACCCAAGAAGGACTATACCCCCTTTACGGTCCTTAGGGAAACCTATTAGTTAATTATAGCCGTCTTTTCTAGGTCTGCCTTAATTCTGTCTATACTAACAATAAATCCTAGGTACTTTATACGCTTAACACCAAATTTTAATTTCCTAATATTAGCCTAGAGGCTAGCCTTGCGGAGCCGTTATAGGACCTTATAAATATGCTCTTTATATTCCAATTCGTTTTTAAAGTAGATTATAATATTATCTAGGTAGGCCATATAGAAGTTGTTAAGGTAGTTAAAGAGTATATTATTTATATATTACTGGTACGTAGCCGGTCCGTTAGTTAGTCTAAAAGGAAGTACTTTGCATCTATATAATCTATAACGGGTCCAGAAGGTAGTAAGATCTATAGATCTGGGGTCTATTCTAATTTAGTAAAAGGCCTGGCGGATATTAAGCTTTATAAATATCTTAGCTCTACTCATTTAAGCTAGTGTCTTATTAAGTAGAGGCAGCGGATAGCGGTCCTTGCGGGTTATATTGTTTAGTTTATAGTAGTTAATACAGAAACAGAGTCCTCTATTTAGCTTTTTGGTAAAGAGAATTAGTACGGCAAAAGGGGCTTAGCTAGGCTTAATAAATCCCTTATATAGGTTATCGACAAGGTACTGCTTAGTGGCCTGTAATTTAACAATAGATTGCTAATAAAGGGGGGTATAGCTAAGGGAGTCTTCCTTGCCTAGTTTAATCTTAATCTTGTGGTTATATAGTTAGTAAGGCGGAAGTATATCTAATACTGCTTTAAAGAATACGTCCTTAAACTTCTAGTGTTAATAGGGTAGTTTCTATTCTACCAGCTCTTTATCCATAAGCTCGCTTTCCTGTCCGCTAGGCTTGCCTTTCTTTTCTATAATTATTTAATCAATTTTATATAAGCTGGTTGTAAAGGCAATGGTATTAGGTTGGACTAAGTTCTAGTAGAACCCTATGGGGCCAATATAGCAGATATTAATTAGTGGAAGGTCTATAGGTTTTCTTATAGGCTTTTATTAGACCGTATTTTTGTAACGGTACTAGAGCGCGTTACCTGCCAAATTCTGCCATACTGCTGCCATATTCTGCCAACCTACGATTGGCTCGCTTACCGCTAGCGCCTTGGCGGCTGCCCCTTTATATATATTTACTATGGTCCTTACGACCCCCTTCTTTTCTTCTCCTTA
>Ga0307507_10004971_pt1 | contig 22591 bp, 27 predicted proteins | sample 7_EM_MG_FD_207223 | JGI IMG/M metagenome (GOLD analysis project Ga0307507, IMG submission 207223) | Populus trichocarpa ectomycorrhiza microbial communities from riparian zone in the Pacific Northwest, United States - 7_EM | ecosystem: Host-associated > Plants > Roots > Unclassified | place... | reverse complement strand
AAGCTATATACCGGAATCATGCGTGTGTGTGAGATGCTTAAGAACTTCATTCGATTTCAGAGGGCCAGAAAGGCCTACTATTTATACAGTGAAATAGCAATATATATGAGCAGCGAAAAAGAGTTAAAGGAAACAATATAGAAGACGAGTGAGAACAAAGTTGCGTATCTGGTTAATTGACCAAGTAGTGGAGGAAAACTCGGAGAGTAGGAAAGCGACACTTAGAGTGAATGATCATTCTGTGTCGTACTCTAGTGCGTAGAAAGTGCATATGCGAAAGCCTATTTTCAACATAGAAAAGGGTGCTGACTTCGAGTGATAATCTGTGGGTTTGGGGGCAGCTGTCGATAGGGGATTCGTAGGGAGTGGGGGTCTGTGACCCTCACAGAGGCGGTGGGTGATAATACCTTGGGGGGTTGGTATGCCAATTAGGTGTAATATTGGCATCTGTAAAAGGAAATATTGCTAAGAAATACTCGAGATAGAATGCGCGGCAAGAAATAACATCTGCTGATCCACCACCAATGGAAAAAAAAATAGGCCCCCAATGCACCAACCATGTCATGACCCAAAATACCCCACCGCTGGCTAAGCTATATGAGTTCGCTAGCATTCTTCCAGCCCTTCATAATGGCGTCGTGTGCGAGTGATTGAGCCTCTAATCTGCCCGTCATATAGGGGTCGTATATGTATGAGCTACTATTTGATTTGCCCGTCATAACGGGGTCGTATATGAGTTCGCCAGCATTTTTTATGCCCGTCATAGTGGCGGCGTGTCCGAGTGATTGAGTATTTAATCTGCCCGTCATATAGGGGTCGTATATGTATGGGCTACCATTTGATATGCCCGTCATAGCGGGGCCGGATATGTATGAGCTAGCATTTAATATGCTCATCATAACGGGGTCGTCGCCCCCCCCTTCCCAGCATGCCCCCGAATCCACCGCCCCCATAATCAAATCCCCCACCGCCCGCGCATTCACCATATCCCTCACCACAATATCCCTCCCCGCCATATTCCATGCCACCATATCCCTTGCCGCCGTATTCCTCGCCGCCATATTGCTGTTGCCGTTGCTGGTGTTGCAATTGCGGTTGTCCTACAGCAGTGGAATCAACAGGAAGGTTCGCCGGGTGCTGATACTGCTGTTGATACTGTGGGGCAGGAGTGGCCGAAGGATCAAACCCCCTGCATCTGCTGCTGTTGTGGGTGATACTGAAGATTTCCCGGCGGAGATGTTAGTAGGGCATTTTGCCAGGCTGTATTCAGATTATTAGAACTTTCTTCATTACATAACCAGACATCTCTAGGCAAACAGCTAGCTGACCGCCCCTTTATCTTAACTCTCGAATGTGGGTGAGAGAGACTCACGATAATCCCAAGTAACCATTCCTGTCATCGAATTATGGAAGTAAAACTTCTGTTGTGACTGATACCAATGTGCAGCCCAGCCCGCCGGGACCCGGGGAGGTATCGGAGCACTTAGATTAGCAATGCCCGGCTACCGCATCGATTGTTGCGGAATAGTCTGCGCTTGATACATTTTTGCAAACCGGAATGCCCTATAGGAAAAAAACCACGGAATAGGGGTAATATAAAGGAGAGAGAAAGCAGCATCGAGATATAAGTGGAAGAGAGGAGAAACTATAGGAGGATTTTCAGCCGTAACCATCAATGCCTCTCTTCCGTGCTCAAGTTGGATAGAGGCGTCTGTGCGATTGGTCGACAAAAGCCACTGTTTCTGGCCTAGTCAGTTGCTAGGAGAATGCAAGGAACTTACCCGTAGAATTTCAAATAATTGAACCTTGGGCTATGTAGTGGAGAATTTCCCACTTTGGGATAGGGGTGAAAAACACGGCAAAAAAAGAGCTGCTCAGCCCAGGCATAAAAAAACAAAGAAAACACCGGACCTTACCCGAGGATGCAACTCCAATGACATAGCACAAAGTTCAATTATTCGGGTACTATGCTGCAGTCAATCGCTTTGCGGGACAGTACCGACAATCCTTTGGGAGCTCAGGAGCTCAATCGTAAAGTGTCTCGAACACAAGGTAAGGGTTGAATTAGAACAACTCGTAACTCACAGAAACCTTTTTCCCGGGCGCACGGAATGGGACCCACTATGGCACCTGTAAAAAAAGACTGCCGACCGACCGCCTTAGCCGGTGCGGAGGTTGTGGGAGGTTCCTTCTCCCAGTTGTGCGAAATCCCTTGTTACATTGATTATCACTCGTTTTTTCTCATTCTATTATATCAATCAAACTTGTTCTGGCCGGCAGGCCGGCCCACCGCATACGAGGCGCCTAGGCACAGAATCATTTCCCAAGAGCTCCATGGAGTATGGGGCGGTGCTTGTGGTGGTGGGGGTACAGAGCGGTCGGTAGACGGATTTTTTCTTGATGCTATAACTGGTTGCACTGTTGCACTAACTTAGGGACCTGGTCTACCTGCCGTAGTAGAAGAATGTCCTTTGAATACTTTAGTCTCGAAAAGAAAGAAAAGGCGTCGCTTCAGCAATCTAGAGTTATATAGTCATCTACAGGAGAATAATTTTCTTTTGGTGAGGAGGAGGAGGAGGAGGAGGAGGAGGAGGAGAAGGAGGAACTACTATACGATCCATACTTACCTGTTGGCGGGGGGACCCGGATACCAGGGGTCAGTCAGTCACTGGGCCAGGGTAACAACAACGTCTTCATAAAGGATCACCCGCCCTTGCATATGCTCGCGAATATTAATATCACGAATCATTTAAATTTTGTATCTCAACTCACTTCTTTTATCGGTTTACTACGAGCAACGGCACCCGCCGAGAATGGTGACTTGGAAGGTTCCACTGCTTGGCCTCGAAGCTCTAGCTCTTAACCGAGAAAAAGAAACAAGCTATTTTCTACTTGATGCTATAGTATCTAACCAACCGCTCCCCCAGCCAGTCACAATCCAGCCCTTAACCCTAGGTGTCAAGATAACTATGTCCATAAGGGGCCGAGGGAGCCCGCCAATATTGCATTCCTCAAATACTGTTGGAAAACGGTGAAGGAGCCCGAAACGCGGGCTTGAGGGTGGATACGGAGATTCCACATAGAGCCTAAGATTAGGGCACGAAAAAACTCACGGGTTAATCTTGATAATAAGATGAGATGGTCTGTCCTAGGCGGTAGCCGAAGTTGACAAACTAAAAACCTACGTCGAGAGATTGTTTCCATGGTCAGGGCTTGGGAGTGATAAAGTCCAGGCTATCTGTCCTTGGCAAGAGTTGTTAGATTTTCGGATTACCGAGTGACCGCCTTTGCAAAAAGAAACAATTGCATTTTTCTAGGAGAATCCCAGCATATTACCAAGTCAGCCTTGAACAAGCGCAAGATGTGCCAGTGGTCGGTGGGGGCAGAAGAGTTACTCGTATGATGCCTTGCTACCCGTGCCATCTTAGTATGATAGATAGACTTGATACACACCTTCCCGAATGACAACGCGGAAGCAAAATTGCCAAGCAATCATTACCGTGGACTGACTTCTCCCAGGATCCCGTGGAAGCTCGTGCGGCGGTTGAGATTTCGCAAAGAGAAGGGGAAGCTAGCGATAAAAGTATGGGGGGGGAAACCTGGCGAAAAGAAGCATACCTTAGAGATATAGCTAGGGTTGTTTTCACAGATATCGGGGTTGGGGTAGAGGGATTTTTATAAATTCTAGGGGGTGACTGTCTGCCTGTCACCTGACTCTCGATGCATCATCTTCGCTGCGAGTTGCGTGATGTCTGGAAAAGGTGCTGACTTCGAGTGATAGTCTATGGGCTTGGGGGCAGCGGTCGACAGGGGATTCGTGGGGAGTGGGGGGTCTATAACCCTAATAGAGGCCGTGGGGTGATGGAACCTTGGAAGTTTGGTGTGCTAATTAGGTGTAATATTGGTATCTGTAAAAGGAAATATTGCTAAGAAATACTCGAGATAGAATGCGCGGCAAGAAATAACATCTGCTAATCCACCACTAATGGAAAAGAAAATAGGCCCCCAATGCACCAGCTAGTCGCACCATGTCATGACCCAAAATACCCCACCGCTGGCTAAACTACCGTATGGATTCGCCAGCATTTTTTAGCCCCGTCATTCTGGCGTGGTGTGCGAGCAAGTCAGCATTTAATAGGCTCGTCATATGGGCGTTTAATAGGCTCGTCATATGGGGGTCGTATATGTATGAGCTAGCATTTGGTATGCCCGTCGTGGCGGGGTCGTCGCCCCCCCCTCCCAGCATACCCCCGAATCCACCGCCGCCATAGTGAAACCCCCCGCCGCCCGCGCATTCACCATATCCCTCACCACAACATTCCTCCCCGCCATATTCCTTGCCACCATATCCCTTGCCGCCGTATTCCTCGCCGTCGTATTCCTCGCCGCCGTATACCTCGCCGCCATATTGCTGTTGCCGTTGCTGGTGTTGCAATTGCGGTTGTCCTACAGCAGTGGGATCAACGGGAATGTTCGCTGGGTGCTGATGCTGCTGTTGATACTGTGGGGCAGGAGTGGCCGAAGGATCAAACCCCTGCATCTGCTGCTGTTGTGGGGGATAATGAAGATTTCCCGGCGGAGATGCCGGCAGAGCATTTTGCCGGGCTGTATTCGGACTATCATATTAGAACTTTCTTCATTGCATTGCTAGACACCTCCGGGCAAAACATCCGGATGACCGCCCCTTTGCCCTAACTCCCGAATATGGGTGAGAGAGACTCACGATAATCCCAAGTAACCATTCCTGTCATCGAATTACGAAAGTAAAACTTCTGTTGTGACTGATCCCAATGTGCAGCCCAGCCCGCCGGAACCTGGGGAGGTAGCGGAGCACCCGGATTAGCGATGCCTGGTTGCTGCATCGATTGCTGCGGAATAATTTGCGTTTGATACATTTTTACAAACTGGAATGCCCTATGGGGAAAAATCACGGAATATGGGTGAGAGAAAAGAGAGAGAAAACGGCATTGAGATATAAGTGGAAAAGCGGGGAAACTATAGAGTACTTGTACCGGCAGCAGGTGGATTTTTAGCCGTAGCCGACAATGTCTCTCTTCGTGCTCAAGTTGGACAGAGGCGTCCGTGTGATTGCAGAGGCGTCTGTGCGATTGGTCGATAGAAGCCACTGTTTCTGGCCTGTAAAAACGACTGCCGACTAGCCGCCTTAACCGGTGCGGGAGGGAGGTACTCCCAGTTGTGCGCAATCCCTTATTATTATACATTGATTGTCACTCGTTTTTTTTCTTTTTCTCATTCTATCAATCACACCCCCCATCCGACTTTGTTCTGGCTGACCGGCCGGCCGGCCCATCGCATGTGAGGCACCTAGGCACAGAACCATTTTCCCGGTGCTCCATGGAGTATGGGGCGGTGGTTGTGGTGGTGGGGGTACAAAGCGGTCGGTAGATGGATTTTTCTTGATACTATAACTGGCTGCACTGTCGCACTAACTTAGGGACCTGGCCTACCTACCGTAGTACAAGAATGTCCTTTGAACACTTTAGTCTCGAACAGAAAAAAGGCGTCGCTTCAGCAATCTGGGGTTAGTCATCTGCAAGAGTATAATCTCCTTTTGGTGAGGAAGAGGAGGAGGAGGAGGAGGAACTACGATCGTACTTACCTGTTGGTTGGCAGGGGTCCCGGATATCAGGAGTCAGCCAGTCAGTCACTGGGCTAGGTAACAACACAACGTCTTCATAAAGGATCACCCGCCCTTCCATATGCTCTGGAATATTAATATCACTAATCAATTTGTATGTATCTCAGCTCACTTCTTTTATCGGTTCACTACGAGCAATGGCACCCGCCGAGAATGGCTGTGCCGACGTGCTTAGGTGACTTAGAACGTTCCACCTCGAAGCTCTAGCTGTTAGCCTAAAGGTGGGAAAACAAGCCGTTTTTTTGCTTGATGCCTGGCCAGCCACAATCCAGCCCTTAGCCCTGGGCGTCAGGATAACCATATCCATAAGGGGCCGAGGAAGCCCGCCAATATTGCATTCCTCAAAGACTGTTGGAAAACGGTAGGCGTACTTGTAACGGTAGAGTACGGGGTGGGTGATACTCTTGACCTAATACTGTATTCTCTGAAGGAGCCTGAAACACGAGCTTAAGGGTGGATACGGGGATTCTCCATAGAGCCTAAGGTTAGGGCACGAAAAAACCCACGGGCTAATCTTGATAATAAGATAGAATGATCTATCCTGGAAGGTATAATATGATAGCCGAAGTTGACAAACTAAAAACCTACGTTGAGAGATAGCTTCCATGGACGGGGTTTGGGAGCGATAAATACCAGCTATCATTGCTAATTGCTGTCAAAAATACCAGACTATGTTTCCTTGGCAAGAGTTGTCAGATTTCCAGATTACCGGTGACCGACTCAACCTCCGCGACCGCCTTTGCAAAGAGAAACAATTGCATTTTCTAGGAGAATCCTAGCATACTATTAAGTCAGCCTTGAACAAACACGAGATGTGCCAGTGGCCAGTGAGGGAAGAAGAGTCACTCGTATGATGCCCTACTACCCGTGTCATCTTAGTATGATGGACAGACTAAATACACACCTTCCCGAATGGCAATGGGGGAGTAAAAGTGCTAAGCAATCATTACCGTGGACTGACTTCTCCTGGGATCCCGTAGAAGCTCGTGTGGCGGTTGAGATTTCGCAAAGAGAAGGAGAAACTAGTGATAGAAGTATGGGGGGGGGGGGGCGAACCTGCAGAAAAGGAGCATACCTTAGATATAGCTAGGATTGTTTTCACAAAAATAGGGGTGGGGGTAGACGGGTTTTTATAAATTCTAGGGGGTGACTATCTGCCTGTCACCTGCCTCTCGATGCATCATCTTTGTTGCTAGTTGCGTGATGTCTAGAAAAGAGTGCTGAGTTCGAGTGATAATCTGTGGGCTTGGAGGCAGTCGCCGACAGGGGATTCGTAGGGAGTGGGGGTCTATAACCCCCATAGAGGCCGTGGTGTGATACTGGTAGAACCTTGGAAGTTTGGTGTGTTAATTAGGTATAATATTGGTATCGCATCTGTAAAAGGAAATATTGCTAAGAAATACTCGAGATAGAATGTGCGGCAAGAAATAACATCTGCTGATCCGCCACTAATGGAAAAAAAATAGGCCCCCAATGCACCAACCGGTCGCACCATGTCATGACCCAAAATACCCCACCGCTGGCTAAGCTATATGTATGAGCCAGCATCCATTAAGCCTGTCATAATGGGGTCGTCCCCCCCCCCTCCCATCATGTCCCCGAATCCACCGCCGCCAGTATCAAATCCTCCACCGCCCGCGTATTCATCATATCCCTCACCACCATATTCCTCCCCGCCATATTCCTCGCCACCATATTCCTCGCCGCCATATTCTTCGCCACCATACTCTTCTCCGCCGTAGCCTTCGCCACTAAACTCCCCTCCGCCATATTCTTCTCCACCATAGCCACCTTCTTCACAGCCGGCTCCCTCGTAACTACCTTCCTCGTATCCGCCCCCGTCGTAGCCACCATCTTCGTAGCCCCCTTCAGCTTCCGTATAGACTCCCTCTTGAGAGGGATATACCTCACCCTCTGTGTATACACCACCCCCTTCACCGCCAGCATATGCCTCACCTTCCAGGTATATCCCCTCTTCGCCACCATATGCTTCTTCCCCGGTATAGGCGCCCTCCTCGCCACAAGCGCCCTCCTCAACATACATTTCTTGCTGCTGTTGCTCCGCCACAATCTGCTCCTGCTGTTGCTGTTCTGCCATCATCTGTCCTTGTCCTTGTTGCTGTTGCTGTTGCTGGTGCTGGTGCATCATCATCATCATTTGCTGTTGTTGCATCATCATTTGTTGCTGTTGCATGCGCTGCTGCTGAGCTGCAGGGCCGCCTCTACCTCTGCCCCTGCTACTTCCGCGGGCTGGAGCCCCGCCTCTGCCGGTAACGGCTCCTCCTCTGGCTGGCCCGGGCGCTCCCCTTCCTGCGCCGAGACTTCCCATCATTCCACCTCTGACTGGTGGCGGCAGCCCTCCTCTCCCAGCCCCGGGTGGGCCCTCAACCATCCCACCGCCGCGCCCAGTGACGGTGGTCACAGCTGTGGCCTGCTGTTGGTAAATCCCACCGGGCATGCCAGGTTGCATTACCGGTTGCGGGCCATTCATATTCATTGGCATGCCTCCGTTCACCCCATTCATACCAACCGGCGGCCCACTGCCCATGCCCGCGTGAACTCCACCCATTTGATTCTGAATGGGTCCTGGCATGGGACCCTGCATAGGGCCCTGCATCGGACCTGGCATCGGACCTTGCATGGGGCCCTGCATGGGGCCATGCATGGGGCCAGTCATCATAGGTGCTGGAGTACTGTATACTGCTTGAGGCCCCATGGACTGTGGGTGAGCGGTAGTCATACCACCCCTACTAGCAGCCATGACCCCCCTCCCTCTGCCTCTGGAGCCCCTCGCAGGGCCTTGCATCATACCTCGACCTGCAAGAGCACCTCTTCCAGCCACCATGCCACCCCGTACCGGTTGAATAGCCCCTCTCCCTCTACCGTTAATCATCCCGCCGCCGCGGGGTGCCCCTCCCGGCCCTATGAGTTTCTTCTTTGGCACCCAGAATGACCCGGAGTCTCCGAATGCTTTTTTGATAACAGATGTTGAGGCCTTGGACATGGTCTTTAGCCCCTGAGCTGCCATCGCCGCTCCACTAGAAACAGTGGCTCCGGTAGTCTGGGTAGCGACCATCTTTCGGGGTTGTTGGAAAGTACCTTGGTACATTGATCCTGGCCTTTGGGCTTGTTGAGGTGGAAGTGTAGTCATTGGCCGGGGAATGGCTTGAGCGTGATGCTGTTGCTGGAATGGAGGATGCGAGTGAGCAGCCTGGGGGTATAATGGTTGAATTTGCGGAGCCGGGTACCCAGTTTGGCCAGGAGGGATCTGCTGAGGGTGAGCTCCTATTGTATTGTGGTGGGGGAGAGAGGGGAAGTTCGCGTTGAAGGCGGACTGGGGACTATTTATCGTTCCCGGGGCTGGAGTTTGAGAACCTGATGATACCGAAAGGTTCCTCTGATGGAGGATGGGAACATTGACTGGGCCGGGCGGCACTTGTGGCCTGGGCTGCTGTAGAGTTGGCGCTGTGGATCGCGACCGGAGCTTCGGTGGTGGAGAATTTGGCACACGAATGATGTTTGTTGTTTGTGCAGCTGCCGAAGGGGACGGAGCTGTCAGACCAGTTGTTACAGCGATATCTGTGAACATCCTATCTTCCTCTGAAAACCCGTTGAATGTAGCTGATAGATGGACCCTCTCTTCTATTTCCTCTTCCTTCTTGGAGACTTTAGGAGTGGGGGATTTAGTCTTTGCGGGGGAAGCTGGCTTTGGCGCCGAGGGAGTTGGTACATCGCTACCGGCGACTTCTGCGACGCCTTGGGGGAGTGGAGTTGAGGATGAGGAACTAGACTTCGCGGGTTTACGAATCGGTGCAGAGGTAACAGGAGGGATGTAGTGGGTGGGAGCAGGTGTTTGCGATGCTCGGTGTTCGAGGTAGTATTGGGGAGCCTGAGTCTGAGGGGGTAGGTGATCAGGTTGTATTTGTTGTTGCGTTTGCATTTGCAGTTGATGTGTTTGTAGTTGTGGTTCCTGCTGGTGGTGCATTTGCAGTTGGGGTTGCTGTTGCTGGTGTTGCGGTTGGGATTGCGGTTGTCCCACAGCAGTGGGATCAACAGGAATGTTCGCCGGGTGCTGATACTGCTGTTGATACTGTGGGGCAGGGGTGGCCGAAGGATCAAACCCCTGCATCTGCTGCTGTTGTGGGGGATAGTGAAGGTTTCCCGGCGGAGATGTCGGTAGAGCATTTTGCCGGGCTATATTCGGACTATTAGAACTTTCTTCATTGCATAGCTAAACCCCTCTCGGCAAAACATCCGGATGACCGCCCCTTTGCCCTAACTCTCGAATATGGGTGAGAGAGACTCACGATAATCCCAAGTAACCGTTCCTGTCATCGAATTATGAAAGTAAAACTTCTGTTGTGACTGGTCCCAATGTGCAGCCCAGCCCGCCGGGACCTGGGGAGGTAGCGGAGCACCCGGATTAGCGATGCCCGGTTGCTGCATCAATTGCTGCGGAATAGTCTGTGTTTGATACATTTTTGCAAATCGGAATGCCCTATGGGAAAAAAATCACGGAATAGGGGTGATAGAAAGGAGAGAGAAAACGGCATCGAGATATAAGTGGAAGAGAGGGGAAACTATAGAGTACCGGCAGAAGGTGGATTTTCAGCCGCAGCCGACAATGTCTCTCTTCCGTGCTCAAGTGGGACAGAGGCGTCTGTGTGACTGCAGAGGCATCTGTGCGATTGGTCGACAGAAGCCACTATTTCTGGCCCCGTCAGTTGCTAGGACAATGCAAGGAACTTATTACAGTACCGGTATGCTGCAGTCTCTACTCGAGTATCGTAAAGTGCCTCGAACACAGGGTAAGGGTTGAACCAGAACAACCCGTAACTCACAGAAACCTCTTCTCCTCCCGGGCGGACGGAATAGGACTGCCTATAGCGGATTTCATAAGGGATCGTGAACCGAGTTTAGTGAGGCTAAAATTTCTCGCATGTCTGCGCAATCTTAATCTTCCGGATACTACACACTATACCTTTTTGGCTGAGAGTCCAATGGGGAAGGCAAATCTTGGCTGAGAAGCACGAGCACAGTACCGGTACTCGCGACGTCGAAGCGTTTTTAAAAAAGACTGCTATTACCTAAATTCGAGAAAAAGTACAAAATTTTGGCGGTATGCAATAGCAGTCTTTTTTAAAAATGCTTCGACATCGCGAGTACTCGTATAGAACCTTACGGTCGTACTTACCCATGGGCCAGGATACCAGGAGTCAGTCACTAGGCCATGGTAACAACCTCTTCATAAAGGATCACCCGCCCTTACATATGCTCTCGAATATTAATGTCACTAATCAATTTGTATGATATCTCAACTCACTTCTCCTATCGGTTTACTACGAGCAACGGCACCCCCCCACCGATAATGGCTGTGCCGACGGGCTTGGGTGACTTGGAACGTTCCACTGCTCGGCCTCGAAGCTATTTTCTCCTTGATGCCATGATATCTAACCAACCGCTCCCCTGACAAGCCACAATCCCAGCCCTTAACCCTAGGTGTCAGGATAACCATGTCCATAAGGACCAAGAGAGCCCGCCAATATTACGCTCCCCAAAATACTGTTAGAAAACGGTAAGCGTACTTTGGAACAGTACGGCACGAGGTGAGTAATACTCTTGACCTAATACTGTATTCTCTGAAAGAGCCCGAAACGCGGGCTTAAGGGTGGGCGCGGGGATTCCCCATAGAGCCTAAGATTAGGGCACGAAAAAAAACCTACGGGCTAATCTTGATAATAAGATGATCTATCCTAGGAAGTGTGATAATAATATTATTATTATTATCGTTGAGACATCGCTTCCATGGGCGGGGCTTGGGAGTGATAAATACCAGCCATAATTGCATGCTGCCGTCAAAAAAATACCAGGCTATGTTTCCTTGGCAAGAGTTGTCAGATTACCGACTAACCGACTCAGCCTCTGCAACAGCCTTTGCAAAGAGAAAATGATTGCATTTTTCTAGGAGGATTCTATCATATTACTAATCTAGCCTTGAACAAACGCGAGATGTGCCAGTGGCTAGTGAGGCAAGAAGAGCTACTCGTATGATACTTTGCTCCCCCGTGTCATCCTACGTAGTACAGTAGACAGACTTGATACACACCTTCCCGAATAGCAACAGGGGAGTACAAGTGCCAAGAAATCATTACTGTGGGCTGACTTCTCCCGGGATCCCGTAGAAGCTCGTGCGGTGGTTGAGATTTCGCAAAGAGAAGGAGAAGCTAGCGATAGAAGTACGGGGGGGCGAATCTACCAAAAAGGAGCATACTTTAAGGGTATAGCCAGGATTGTTTTCACAGAAATAAGGGTCAGGGTGAGGGGTTTTTTTTATAAACTTTAGGGGATGAATATCTGCCTGTCACCTGCCTCTCGATGTATCATCTTCGTTGCGAGTTACGTGATATCTAGAAAAGGGTGCTGACTTCGAGTGATAATCTGTGGGTTTGGGGGCAGCGGTCGACAGGGGATTCGTGGGGAGTGGGGGTCTATAACTTTCATAGAGGCCGTGGTGCGGTAAAACTTTGGAGGTTTGGTATGCTAATTAGGTGTAATATTGGTATCTGTAAAAGGAAATATTGCTAAGAAATACTCGAGATAGAATGCAAGACAAGAAATAACATCTGCTGATCTGCCATTAATGGAAAAACATAGACCTCCGATTCACCAACCGGTCGCACCATGCCATGGCCCAAAATACCCCACCGCTGGCTAAGCTATCTTATATTTGAGGCACTATTTTTGAAGCCCGTCATCATGGCCTCGTATGCGCGTGATTGAGCATCTAATCTAGCATCTAACATGCTCTTCATAATAGCTTGGCGTGCGAGCAATTCAGCATTTAATCTGCCCAACATAACGGCGTCGTCGCCCCCCCCTTCCAGCATGCCCCCGAATCCACCGCCCCCATAGTGAAATCCCCCGCCACCCGCGCATTCACCATTTCCCTCACCACAATATTCCTCCCCGCCATATTCCTTGCCACCATATCCCTCGCCACCGTATTCCTCGCCGCCGTATTCCTCGCCGCCATATTGCTGTTGCTGGTGTTGCGGTTGTTCCACAGCAGTGGGATCAACAGGAATGTTCGCCGGGTGCTGATACTGCTGTTGATACTGTGGGGCAGGGGTGGCCGAAGGATCAAACCCCTGCATCTGCTGTTGTTGTGGGGGATAGTGAAGATTTCCCGGCGGAGATGTCTGTAGAGAATTTTGATGGGCTGTATTCGGACTATTAGAACTTTCTTCATTGAATAACCAGACACCTCTAGGCAAACAGATAGCTGCCAGCCCCTTTATCTTAACTCTCGAATATGGGTGAGAGAGACTCACGATAATCCCAAGTAACCGTTCCTGTCATCGAATTATGGAAGTAAAACTTCTGTTGTGACTGATCCCAATGTGCAGCCCAGCCCGCCGGGACCTGAGGAGGTAGCGGAGCACTCGGATTAGCAATGCCTGGTTGCTGCATCGATTGCCGCGGAGTAGTCTGTGTTTGATACATTTTTGCAAACCGGAATACCCTATCGGAAGAAGAAAAAATCACGGAATAGGGGTTACAGAAAGGAGAGAGAAAACGGCATCGAGATATAAGTAGGAGAGAGGGGAAACAATAGAGTACTAGTAGAAATACTTACACAAGTAGAAGGTCGATTTTCAGCCGCAGCCAACAATGCCACTCTTCCGTGCTCAAGTTGGACAGAGGCGTCTGTGCGATTGGTCGACAGAAGCCACTGTTTCTAATTAGAGGGATATTAACCGAAGCTTTGGAGATGCTAGTGAAAAGGCACAGCTTTACAATTACTAGTACAGTCTCTTTTCGATGAAGTAAGTTTTTGTCACCTTGTGCGACCATGTTGCACAAAGTTAGGCTAACTTCCTGTGTAAGGATTTAGGGTTCGGTGAAGTATCAGATCCTCGTGTAGGTCCCATAACCATACAAGTGATACTAAACCCAGAATCTCCTTTGTAAATTCATGGTGCAGGGTTGTCCCGCTTTTCGAGTGCTGTTGTGTGAAGCCAGGGGAATCCGTGCATGGTAAGCGAGAGGCTCGCTTAAGGGGATCGGCCGGAGTATTATTTTTCCGCTACCGCATCCTGAGGCTACTTGTCAGATCAAGTGGAGTTGAGCGCAACCAGGGCTTTGTAAGGGCCCGAGCGGCCTTGGATCATGCACTGCCGAAGTGTTTTCAGGGTCTAAAGAGTACCGGCACCGGCACTCGAGTAGGACAGCAGAGGGAGCAAATTAAAAGCTGCCTGTTGTTTTGGATTACATACGGTAATTTACATACCGCAGAACGTGGAAGAGTTCAATAATGACAAGTCACTCCGGAATGAAGGAGCCGGAGTGTGTAAGACATTAGAAGTCTTGCATGACTTATTCGTATGGCGTTTGGGCTGGCTGAGGTTTCGTTCTCGGACCGGCACGAAATGTGCTGGTGAGTGCCCTTTTAGTTCCTAAGATATCACAAAATATCTCTCCTTTTAGAGTCAAAGCTGCTTTTAGAGTCAAAGTTAGTCATTCTCGTGAAATGGGGCTTTTCAGACTTGTCTTAAAGCCTTGCCATTCCCATTGAAAGATACTTGTAGCTTCTGTTCCACACTGGTCTGTAACCATAATTTAAGCCTTAAGAGAGAGAAGAATGAAACCCAGCTTAAGCCTTAAATAGCTTACTAGGGAATCGCCAAAGAAGTAGCTTTACTGATCCTGTAAGTAGTCGCCCGCCCAGTTCCACTAGGCTCTACGTTGGCATAAAACGCTATAACAGCGAGAGATCCAATAGTTACCTATTTCTTGGTTAGCTTGAGGATTGAACCCCCGATAGGGAATGGATTTAGTAAAGAACAGTTGCGGTAACACCGGAGCCACATGACAAGGTACCACTAAGTACCCGTACAAACTTCAACAATCCTCCATTGTGCTATGCCGTTGAAGTTGCCTCCTCCGGTAAGGTCTGGTGTCTTTTTTTCTTTTTTTTTCTCTGTCTCTCAGAGGGGCTGAGCAGCTCGCCCCCCGCCGTGTTTTCCGCCCCTTTTCCAGAGTAGGGAATTTCCGACAACATAGCACATGGGCCGATTGTTGGAGTTTCTACGGTATCCCACAGTTCCTCTCCGAGGATTTAACGGTAAAGTCCGAGCCCGATGCTGTAGCAGTGAACGTAGCGCATGTACCATTGATATACCATGTTCCGGCATTGATGATACAACCTCTAGTTAAACCTCCGGTTTTGATGTCGAGATAGACGGTATCTGAGAGGATACCACCCGTTGGTGCTGTGAAGTATATAGGGCGAAATGTGGTAAGTTATGCCGGTATATTCACTTCTGTACAGGAGCAACTAGGCGAGTGACAAAAGAGTGGATTCGTATCAAACGAGTGAAGGAAAGCCGATGAATGAATGAGATTTTCAACTTGAAGGGAGCACATGATATAGGATCTCTTATATAGAGGTAGTCGGCGAAAATCGGAGACAGAAAAGGAAATGACGGAAGGAAATGTAGGACATCCACCACCACCTTACAGATACAAATTGAGTGCCATAGTCAATAGCTAGTGGTAGTCTGTTCTATCTCCAACGCTTCGTGTTTCCAGATATAAGAGTTTTCCAACCGCTGGATAATTCCGGCGAGGACGCCGAATACTAGTTCTAGCGATAGTAAGTTTCAACAGGTGCTACTGAGCAGTTTGTTGTGGCGGCTGGTGTTATTGCCCCAGATTTTGGGAGATATTTCACTCCTGAAGTTGCACACGTAGACTTAGTTCCATCTATTGGAGATTAGTGTGAATTCACTCAATTCAAATCTGGAAACAAACCAGGCGGGGTTGGAATGAATTCGCCTGTTTGAAGACTTCCTTTGACGTTGTAGTGGTACCAAATTTCATTGAATTCGCCATTCTTACATCCAATGGTAACCGGAAAACCATGGGCGGCGGTAAGAGCGCTTTGGATAGCGGCAGATGTATATGTCTTTGTGGAAGAAGGCGTGATACCAGCAATACCAAGGGTCTATTTAAAGAAGCCAGAGATTAGCTTGGCTCTAACTAAATGACTCGGGTTTAATTACCTTGTAAGAGTCCAAAGTCTTGAACAAATCAACAGTAATGCGAAAGAAATCAACCATTTCTTCTTTAGAAGAATATCCAGAATAACATTCAGTTCTGAGAGTGTTGATGCAAGTCCCATGTTTGTCCCATTCGTGCTTCCAGAGGCTCTCATCGTTACCTTGATAATCTTTCCAGTACCGGTCCATGTAAGTGAGTAAGGCGGTCTCCCCCGCAGCCTGAATGCTTGCGCGAACATCGGTGTACTCTCTGGAGGGATCGCAGTACTCCTCCCATGTTCCATCGCAATTGTCAGGCCAGAGCCCGTGTATAGTCCAAGAGTCAACTAGGAAAATAATTGTTATCCCATAAAACCCCGTAACCACCTCTGGGAGCACCTACCTGGGCCAGTGGAAGGGTTTGTATCCCAAAACTGTGTCTGGAGGAGCTGTCCGCCTGGATAATTGAAGCAACATGCGTCGGGAATGGCTGTAGTATTACGGCAGCTGATCTGGGTGTTCAAGCAAGTTGCTGGAGTTCCTGCGTAGCTTGAGAGATCCGCCGCACGATACTTAAAGCCCAGGGCAGCCTGAGCAGACCCAAGAACGCAAAAGATGGAGCGCATAAAGAGAGGCATTGCGGCTGCTCTTCAAATTTCTTAGCTAGGGATCTCTTCATAAATACTCTAAAATCGCCACCAGGATATTTATCTAGTAGTTCTTGGTACCACTATACTAATCAATATGCGAAAGCATTTCCCCTTGCTTCCTCCAAGAGGAGTACAGGGCGCCCAATGCTTTATCTCGGATAAGTGTGTCGAGTATAAGATAGTATGGATATGGTTGGATATTAAAGCACTTCTCCGTGATGAAATTAGGAAACTCAAGGTGGGAGGCAACTAATTGGGAAGGCACACCGGGGCTCTTCCGAAAGAGGCAAGCCATACGCTTAAGTTGGATGGTGATCAGAGACCTCGGCACGCGGTGATCACTAGTATTTTGCTTCTTTGGTGGTGGAGGGTTTGATTTTTTTCATGCCGGTTGGATGACAATCCCAGGCATATATTAGAGGGAACAAAAAGTGCTAGGAGGCCTGACTATTATCTTATCGTTGATCACGAGCTAGTGCCTTGATCGTTTCTGGCATGCTTACTCTGGAGCCCATGTCGGAGCCCTTGTCGTGGTGCACCTGGTCGGTCTTTACTTTGCTATTGGTGGTTTAGGTTTGGACACGGTATATCTTTGTGGTTTTATCGGATCCTATCAACACTCCATGTGAGGAATCTCGAGTGTCACCATACGAAATACAGCAAAGCCAACGCCTCCGTAGAACATTACTTGATCCTTAATGCCCGATGCCCCGTCAAGCATTACTATACTAGTATCCTTTGAACAGAACGTCTTTCCATCTTAATTAAAGTACCCCCTCACTAGAGTCTAAAAAAAGTGCAATCGGATGCTTCAAATTTCCCCTTATTAAGCCATCGGCTGCTGAAGGGTAGCGTCAGTGAGCAGAAGAGGGGGTGGGTGACTTCTCCGGATGCACGCATGGCCGACCGATGAAGGTTGAGGGGGAAGAGGTAGGGGGTATGAATACGCGCAGATATTGGGGCGCAGGATTTATATACCATAAGAACTGGAATAATTGAACCTTACGCTAGGGCGTTGGAGTTACCTTCTTCTAGTAAGGTTTGTACATTTTTTCTTTTTATTTGTCTCAGAGGGGGCTGATAGTCTGATTTTTTTCAGCATGATTCTCCACTTTCTCCAAAGAGAGGAATTCAGCTAGCCAATAGTTATAACGCTTGCTGGAAGTGCAAATATATACAGATTGTTTTTCAGGACAGACGTAATAGGGTCAGTTCTAATCGATTGCCTATCGGGCAAGAGCTCTGAAGCCTGGTACCTGCACTTCCGAAGCTCTTATTGCGGAATAATTCACAGCAGTAATTCAGAATATATATACTAACAGAGATCCCTAAGGATTCAATGGTGTAGAGGTATCATGGGCGCTTGCCATTCAGTGTGCGCCCGACCCGGGTTCGATTCCCGGTTGAATCACAATATCAAATCTGCTTTTTTTTTGGCCTGTATTTTTTCGTTACACCATGTGTGTCCTTGTTAAACACCTAAGGCAGTTAGAATAGGCCTAGCCCCACTTTTCTCTTACCCCCGGATACGAGCGGAATTTGGGATAGCGTCGCACTGATATAATGAGTGACCAACGATAATTGGGCTCCCCACACTTGTTCACAAATTGGGCTGAGCTATCGAAGTTAAGGGAACCGATGTTTTTACGGCAGTCTATCAGAAGGATATCGCTTCGCCTAGGAATCTTACAGCAATGGTTTTAGTGTTTAATTGGGTATGATTTCCGTGACTGCCGTGGCACCATCGTTAGACTTCATATCCAGATAGCCAAGCCTATTCTCACGGGACTGCACACTGCATGTCATAGGGCACGGTAGTCTAACCCAGTAAATTTTATAGAGAATTTGGCATAGCAAGATATGTATATAATGAAAAGGCATACAGAGGCAGGGGTCACCCTAACACTAAACCTGGGTCACGGGGCAAACCCAACAAAATTTATAATAATATCACGAATCCCAGGATCAGACGAGCCAGGAAGGAGGAAATTCTTGCACCCTCCATACCCAGCCAATTCCACCAACACAACAGCCTAGAGAGAGCAACTGCCCACAGTCAGTCAGTGTCGGCAAACTGAGCTAATGTTGTTTCTGTTTCTGCTTTTTTGTTTGGTCACATGGCTTATTCCAAATACAAGAGTACTACGGTAACGATAGGATATACTCGAGTACCTTGCCGCTTTCCCTTACCAAGTCACATCGTATCACTCATTTTCCTCCAAAGAAAATGATTGAGACCAAGGGCTAGTGCTCCCTTGACGGAGTCTGGTGTCCTGCTTACCCCCTCCCTCATGCGGCCTCATTTCAATTCCACAAAAGTCATTTCTTGACATTTTTATTCTCCCCCCGAAACCTTGAATGTCGCAGGCGGGCACTTCCAAGGATAAAACCTGTTACAGAAGGGCCGCGTTATGCAGGACATTCGAGACGATATTGGTAAACTCCCCTCCCTTCCCTCCTATCTCGGCTCCCTAGAAGAAGAGTTTGGGTTTTCCTAGTCGCCTAGGTTCCGTTTAGCTTGGGTTTGGGCAGTGTCCCCAACGGGCTAGGTAGGCCGGGCCGCGGCAGGGCCTGGCCTGGCCTATGGAAATTCTCTGGGGCCTGGCCTATATAGCCTAGTACTGTACGAGTACGGTACTCGCTCATGGTCACAAACAGTGTAGGCCACTCCGGAAATGACCTAGGCCGATATAGGCCGAATTCGAGCGGCCTGCGAAAGCCCATCAGGCCTGGTAGGCGCCTATAGGCCCGGTGATTAGCGTTGGGAACAGATCGCTTTAAGGGTATCTTGATTCCCCCACCTCTTTCAACCTGTGTCCCCGACTTTTTTCTGCAATGAATTTAATGAATTAATTAACTACTGTATCTCTAGTATTTCTGCTAATAGCGAAATTATTATATTTTCAATATTATTTAGTAATCGGAGAACATTAACTCTGAATTTTTGCTGTAGACACTGCATGGTGGCTCGCTAAAAGTAGGCCGGCCTGCACTAGGTTACTGGGTACTTGAATAGGTGGCCTCGGTCGGGAGCTGATTCTAATTGCGGCGATCATTAAATTTTTGCAGAGTCAATATATCTACTCGGACAGATCAAGCATCATACGGCTCTGTTGACACGTTTCTTTGCATTGGAGTTGGATTAAGACCCCTACTTGTAGGTGGTAGTAGCGTGTGGTGTGACGTACTCGGGTATTGATTTTCTGTCTGAATTGCCGTAAGGTGCAAGCGCGCGAGCATAAATTGTCCGTCTACTCGAGTAGATTACCGGTACCATACGAGTACTGTATCATAGGAAACTGAGATAAATTTATTCATCCAACCCCCCGGGGGCCGAGGTTATCACTAATTTGCATCAACGTTCACAGCAGCGGAGACTTTTAGCTCTACTCCTACATATCTAAAATGTCAAACGAGCGCCACAGGCTGGTAGTAGGCGGTATGTTCCCCTTCGATTTTGGTTCCCGATATTCTAATCCGTGGATCAAAGTGGATTTTGGCACGACATACTCTGGTAATTAGCGTCTCTCCTTCAATAGCTTAATACCATTGCTAACCAATACCTCCAGGGCTGGCATATATTCACACGACAGAACCCGACTATAAAAATATAGAAGTGATAGACAGCTGGCCAGGTCGGGGAAACACCAACCATACTAAAGTCCCCACCGAAATCTGCTATACGGACAAAGGCGCAACTTGGGGCTATGACATACCCCCAGACGGGATCCGCCACAGTTTCTTTAAGCTTCTCCTAGATGTGAACGCTGCAGCAACACAGTACGACAACCCCCGGTTGGCCACATCAAATCCGGAATCCATGGAGAGCTCGTATGCAAACATCCCACTGCGTGCGGGAAAGACTGCGGCAGAAACTACGACAGATTACCTCAAACTACTATACTCGCATCTTATGAAGACACTGCACCAGAGGTTTATCAGTACACTATATAATACGCCGATTCAATTTGTTTTGACGACGCCGGCGATATGGAGTCACGAGGCACAGAACGCAACCTGTCAAGCGGCTAAGGATGCTGGATTTACGTCGAGGGCTGGGGATACATTGACAATGGTTTCAGAGCCGGAGGCCGCGGCGTCGTATTGTCTTAAAGAGATTTACCACGAACGCTCTAATAGTGATAGCCCTCTCGAGGTAGGTTTTCTTCTGCCTAGGCGTCCAGTGCTGGGGTTAATGGGATCTAGCCGGGCGAGCGAGTCGTAATTTGTGATGCCGGGGGTGGAACTGTGGTGAGTTACTTTGGATCGCACTAGCTTTGGAAGTTGCTGATTGCGCAGGATTTGATAACCTACACGATTGAGAAAGTAAGCCCTAGGTTAAGCCTATACGAAGCTACCGTAGGCTCGGGTGGGAAATGCGGGTCAGTCGCAGTAGACAGAGCATTCCTCAACCTTTTAGAATCCCGCATTGGGCCCGGCTTTAGGGAATGGCCTGCTCGAAAGACTGCCCCACAGAGCTCCCTTATGCGCAGTTTTGACACGGCAAAGAAAGAGTTTGGAACGACAACTGGTACGGACTTCTGGCGGATCCCCGTTGGGTATGTGAGAGATGATCCGGAGAATGGGATTGAGGATGCAGAATTGAGATTGACAGTGTGAGTATCTTAAACTAACTGATGCTGGTATTAATGAGGGCCGGTGGGACTGAAGTATTGAGTAGGGCTGATATGTTGGGTTTGTTCGACCCAATTGTCAAGCAAGTGATCTCCCTGCTGGAGCAGCAGGTTCGGGATTCTAACAAATTGGATTCTTCAAACAAAGTTTCTGTATATTACCCCTTGACAGCTATTTTATGATCAAGCTAATTAATAGACAATTTTCCTGGTTGGGGGCTTCGGCGAATCTGCATACCTCTATAGGAAAGTTCAGGATTGGGTTAGACGTCAGTCCTACAAAATTCGAGTCATCAATCCCAATTTTTCGTAAGCTTTTCGAAATCCTATCAGCTAACCCCAGTAACCGTGTACTAAAAGTGTATAGCTGGTCTGCCGTGGTCCGAGGCGCGGTTCTCCATGTCGTCGAGGGCATTGTCCATACGCGGAAGTTGAAGCAACATTACGGCATAATACGAATGAAAAAATTTCAACCAGGTGTACACAACGAAGAAGATTCCTACACGGATCCTTTTGATGATATAAAATTCACAGAGGATAATGTTGACTGGCTAGCAGGAAAGGTATGGGCTCGCTTCTGCTGCCTCACTAGATGCAAAGTTGAACAGAAAATAGGGCGACGACGCTAGCAATGAAAAAGTGATTTCGATACATTGTGTGAGATCCTTCCGTCCAAACGATAAGCGAGCGGTGGGACTTTCCCTTATGGGGTGTAAATTTGATAATCCGCCTCCGAGCGCTAAGCACTGGAGTAGGTTACCCCATCCTTCATGAATTGGCAGAAGGGTAACAATAGAAAAGAGGTCGATACATTAGGGACGGTCGTCTGTGATGTGAGCATGATGCCACCGTCAGCTTTCCAGATCAAGCGATTGGGAACCAACCCTCAAAAGTCAGTTTCCAGGGCTAGTTTCACTTTCGACATGAGGGTTGGGTCAGCCGATTTGGAGCTGGACTTGATGTATGCCGGAAAGTCGTATGGGAAAGCTAAGATTGGATATTAAAATTTTTGCAGAGATAGATGGTCATTGGTTGTGAGGCTCGAGCAGGATGTTTTTTTAGTTCAATTTATGTGCGTCGTGCCCGGGGATGTTGGAAATCACATTCTTATGGCCGCACTTGATGCGGGATGTGTCCGTACTACAAGGCCACACTGGTACGCGTACGCACTCAATGACGCGCAAGCTATGAAAATTGTTTTCACACCACCCCAGGCTGTTTCTCTTTGTTTACTTCCTGTTCTTTCTCTCTCGTCTTCTTTCTCTCATCACTTCACTTCTTCCTCAAGTCTTTCCTTTCTTCAACTCAACACTATCAATTACGATCTTCATCTCTGCATAATACATACTTTCTATCTCCACTTAAGCCGTTCCACTCCACTGCGTAAAACCTTCACCGTAAATCATTACCTCCGCATTGAATATTTTCAGCAGGGGATGTTGGAGCAACCTTCCATATCCGGTATAGGTTGACCGCAGGGTGGTAGTGCGGTAGTGATGCGGCGGTGAGGCGGTAGCGGTGTTGCGGTGGTGAGTGCGGCCACATGAAGCGGAGGAAACTGTGACTGCCTCTTTGTTGTGTAAATAGTCGGGTTCACCACCCACCTTT
>Ga0307507_10004970_pt1 | contig 22592 bp, 3 predicted proteins | sample 7_EM_MG_FD_207223 | JGI IMG/M metagenome (GOLD analysis project Ga0307507, IMG submission 207223) | Populus trichocarpa ectomycorrhiza microbial communities from riparian zone in the Pacific Northwest, United States - 7_EM | ecosystem: Host-associated > Plants > Roots > Unclassified | place... | reverse complement strand
AAATAGGGGCAAGAAAGAATCGCTTAACGCTATTAGCACTTACACTACTCGCTGCTACCATTAAAACTGCATGGGCTATGCGAAAGGACTTTATAGTATTAATACTTAGCCTAGATATTAGCGGCGCCTACAATAATGTACCCTATAAGCGTCTCCTATATATCCTTAGGGTAAAGGGCTTCCTAGAATAAATTATTTAATTTATTTAAGGATTTATAGGCTAGAAAGAAATATTACTAATCTTTAGTGGATACCAGAGCCCCCCTATTATAGTTATAATAGGAATACTATAAGGATTACCTTTGTCGCCTATACTCTTCCTCTTCTTTATAAGCAACCTGCTTAACATCTTTAAGGAAGGGGCGACCTAGGGGATAGGCTTCGTCAATAATATAAACCTAATTATATATAGGCCAATAGCCGCAGAGAACTGTAGGACACTAGAGAAAGCCTATAATACCTATATAGAATAGGCAAGACAATATAGAGTCTAATTCTTACTAGAGAAATACCAGCTAATCCATTTTATAAGAAAATATAACTAATCTGCAGATCTTTAGCATATAATCTATATTTAAGGCTTTAGGGGTTAACCGGTTTAAGGCCTAAGGGTATTAGAAGTATAGGTAGATAGTAAGCTCTAGTAAAGCGTATATGCGGCGTAAGCGGCCCATAAGGGCTAAGTATAGTATATCGCTATATCCAGGATTGTTAATTCTATATAGGGTCCATACTTCTAGAGGTTACGCCTACTATATATAGCAGTTGTCTAGCTAACCATAATATATAGATCTAGCATTTGGGCTACTAAAGAAACCGAAAAAGGCCCCCCTAAATTACTCCTTAAACCACTCTAAAAGGTCCAAATAGCCTGCCTTAGGAGTATAATAGGTGGGTATAAGCGAATGGCCACAGCACTGCTTAAGAAGGAAGCTAATATTCCCCCCCTATAACTATATATTAAAGCCAATACAATATAAAGGGTGCAAAAGAAACGTAACTCTAATATTATAAAGTATATCAAGACACGCCTAAACAAACTATAGAGGGACCCTAGGGTGCCCTATAGGAGAAGAAACCAATAACCCTAAAGTAGGGAAGATATATTAGGAAAACAGGTAAAGAAAGCAGAAGAAGAATAGTATAGTGCTAGGGCCCAGGCCTATATAGAGGAGGAAGGGAGACGCGTAAGAGGCTAGTAAAGACAATAGTAAGGGAGAGAAAGGAGCCAGAGTAGAGTATAAAAAAGTACTAAAAAACTATCTACTATAATACAATACTGGTTGGACCGACACTAGAGAGATAAATGGGAGTTAAAGGTACAGAGGCAGACTTAGGCAAGGGGAACCTAAGTCATAGCATAGGTAACGCTATAAGGGGTAAATACCTAAGGGCTCCAAGAGGGCCTAACAAAGGCAGAAAATATAATAGCAACACTCTTAAGGATAGGAATAATAGGACTAAAAGATTAGCTTCACTAGGTAGGTATCCTAGTAGGTAGCCTAAAGTGCAAATATAGCTAGCTAAGACAGACACCAAAACATATAATACTATTATGCCCCTTACGCACTAGCTAAGAAGCAATACTCTTAACAGCTGGCATAGAAAACTATAATACACTACTCTTAATATAGAAAGGCCTTAAGGCGGCTACCCAGTAGCTTATTAGCCAAAATATACTAGACTAGTTCTGGGTTGCAAAGAAAATAGCAATAGAAGGCAAAGGGGTAAGTAATAGGCGCCCCCTAACAACTCTACAGGAGTAGAGTATAGTATGTAATACTAGCGCGTCTATAGGTTTGTTACGGCAGCAGTAGTTCCCAAGGAGGTTAAAAAATAAGGTAGTAGAGCACTACTGGTGACTTGTAGGCGACTTATAAGCGAGCCCTAAAAGGCGGGGAGACGGATTATAGGGTTTTCTTAAATAGAGTTTTCTCCCTATATATATATAAGGAGTAGTCTGCGTAGGCCCAATAGGGATCCGAATCAGACATTAAGCAATGAATAATAATAATATTCTTAATATTAATCTAACCTATAACCCAATCAATCTTTAGATTATATTTCTGTAACTAAGATATTCCTAGTATCGCCTTATCCTTTCCTAATAGTAGGATATTAAAAGATATTTTAATCCGTTTTCCTTTAATGGTTATCTAAATAGGTCCTATTTTAAGATTAATAATGCCTTCTCTATAGGCTATTAGATCTTTTAAGATTATTATTAATAGATATAGGTACTTCTTCTATTTGTGTAGTAACCTATCCTTTTAACTGTTACTAGTAATATATAGTTTCTAATTACTCCACTATCTACTAGTGCTTTAAACTTTTAATTTTACCATTTTAATTATAAATTTAGGTCCCGTTTTTAAATTCCTTTAAGGGGTTAAGGCTCTACTACTAGCTCCCTCTAGTTCTATAGGCCTTGCCTTTTCTTAACCATTAGCTGCTAGATCTTAATTGTACTTAGTCCTCCTTAGGCTAATACTTAGTTCGCTTCTTTTTCTTAATATACCATAGATATATATTTTTAGTATACTCCTACTACTATTATCTATTTAAGCATTCTTCCATAAGGAATCTTTTAGGTTAAAGTATAAAGTTATCTAACTCCTAAACTTCTACTAGGTGCTATTTATATATATACTTAGCATTTCTAACCCTTTTTTTATTTGGTGCCCAATATATCTATATTAGGTATTTATAATATTTATCCTTTAGTGCTCTATGCATATTATATGTATTATCTATATATGCGATCTATGCCAATGTATAATACCCTAGGTGTTTTAGGTTAACTCTTAGTTTATTTTTATCCTTAAGTTTAAACCTCTATCTTATTAATCCAACTATTACTATATTGTTTACTAGTACTAATATTAATATTATAATTAATGCTCCTTTAATATAACTTATCTGTCTTTCTAATATAGCTTAATCCAGTATAAATTTCTTATCTAGCTATATATAGAAATCTTTCCACTTATTATTTTTGCGTTGTTTAAACCACTTTTAGTATAGCTCTATAAGTATATATAATCTATTTATAAGGAAGTATCTCTTTATTACTATATTATTGCAACCTTTTACGTACTACTCTATAAATTATATTAGAATTCCTAGGTCCTCTTCTTACTCTAGGTCCTCTAGCTACTTAGCTCTTAGTATACCCACTCTTAGCCTATTAGTTATTTTTTATATAGGTACTCTATCCCTTATATAACCTAGTATAATTAATCTCTAATCCAACTTTTATTTTTACTATATAAGGGTTCTTTACCTAAACTCCTCTATAGTTTCTGCCCTATTACATCTTATAAACGGGTTTTTAATATCTTTATATTTTTTTAACTACCGTGTTAACTTTTTAACCTTTAGGCTAAATACCGGATTTACCAAGAACTATTATAGACCTTATTTATTCTTTAAAATCTTAGCTCTTTAGAAATCTTCGCCCCATACTTATTTATTTATCCTTAAACTAAGCCGCCTTTTTTTTTTGGGTTTTTTATCCGTTATAGGTTCTTAGGTCTCTCTTATTTCTTTTTAAAAATCTTAAGCCTTTAGCCTTTTACCTTTATTAAGTAGTAACTTAGCACTAATAGTTATCTACTTATTTAATTCCTTTAGGATACTTATCTTTCTATTTCGGGAAGTAATAGATACTATATCTAACGGTATTATAATACCCGTTACTAAACCTTGCTCTATAGCGGTCTCAGTCTCTATGTCACGGAGTAAGCACAAGCGATGATAATATATAGCGAAGTAGATATTATTAAGCTATGTACATAAACTATGTAATGAAGTTAAGACATTGCGTAAGGAAAGGAAAGTAGGAAACAGGGGAAAAAGGGTACATAACGTTCGCTTAGTTGCTAGGTTAACGGGTACTTAGCAAAATTCGGCAGTTAGAGGTCCTTAAAGTTGCCAGTTAGCAACTCCAATAGTAGAGACGGCAGATTGCGGCAGAATACGGCAGATTACTGTTAGATTGCCATCTCATAGTCAATCTTTGGTTGTTCAGTCAGTAGAAACAGGTAGACGTGTATAAGGTGTCACGGGGATGTCCCATAACAGTACCCCCTCTTTAAACTCGAGCATCTGCGAGATGGGGCTATAGTAGTTCTAGGTAGAGTTTGTAAAAGTCTTCTGCGGCTTATATAAGTCCTACAGAGTCGGCAGGTTCCCATAAGGGTTCAGTAAAACCTCTCCATTTCATAAGGTATATATATTTGCGTTTCCGTTTATCATACTTAATATCGTTAACTCTTTTAACAAGGTACTTATCCTCACCATCCACTTTAACTAGTGGGGGAGGGTCTTGGATCTATCCAGGCAGGGCGTCTAATATAGGGGCGGCAGGGCGGAGGACTAACATATAGAATATGGGGTGGATTTTAACCGTATTAGGGAGCTTCAGTTAGTAGGCATAAGGAAAGACAACTTTTTCAACCTTATAAGGGCCAGCGTTCTTCCAATTAAGTTTCTTAGTAGGTTGTTTCGTGTTTAGATTTCTTACGTTTAGCTAGACAAAGTCACTAATTTAGTAAGCTGGTGCTAGGGTTCGGTTCTTATTTGCTGCGGCTTTATAGACAGACTAGGCCTATATTATTTTGTTAATAAGGAACTCCTATAGTTCTTCCATCTTCTTTATAAATTCGTTTACTTCTGCAACTTATAAGGCCTAATAAGCTAGACAAGGAACATTACTAAAGGGTTTAAAACCCATTCGCGGGTACTAGCCGTAATTAGCTAGGAATGGGGAGACCTTTATAGTTTCTAAAATAGAGTTATTTGCAGTAAACTTGGTAAATATAAGCCAGTCTATCCAGTCGTCCTATAGATACGATGTATATATCCGAATATATTGTTCCATTATAGCATTTACACGTTCCGTTTAACTATCCGTTTCTGGGTAATATGCTGTAGACAACAGTACTTTAATACGGAGTTGGGTAGTTAGTTCTTTCCAAAATGCTAAGATAAACTGGCGGCCTCTATTAGAGACAATTGTTTTGGGGAGTCTATAGAGTTTCTATATATAATCTAGGAACAGTTGGGCAACAGCAGGTGCTAATATATTAGGGCAGGCAATTAAGTGTCTTATCTTAGATAGTCGGTTTATAACTACTATAATGTTCGTGCAGCCTTTACTTTTAGGGAGATTAACAATGAAGTTAATTAAGATATCCTTTTATCTTTAGTCCGGAACAGGCAGTGGCTTTAGAAAGCCGTTATATGTTTTATGCGAAGCTTTAGCTCGTCAGCAGGTATAGTAGCTAGAGACGTACCTTTGTGTTATATTATATATGTTTGGCCAGTAGTACTCCTGTTGGAGTAGCTTTAGGGTTTTTCCTTAGCCTAGGTGGCTGGCTACTGGTAGGTTATATATGTGTTCAAGGAGCTTAAGCTTAAGTTTATCATAATTAGAGACAACTAGGCGGTTCTAGTAGTATAAGCGGTCTTCGCGAACTTCATATTTACTTAGAGAGATCTTTTTGGAGCGTCTAACGCCATCTTAAATTGGCTTAAGTGTCTCTTGGATAAACTCGTTGTTTAGGTATTTATTAATTATAATCTATTTAATTAATTAATTAGTTATTTTAAGGACGTGTACCATAAGGTCTTTAGCTAGGGGATTAAATAATTTAGGATAAAGTAGGGTTTATTTATAGTAGGCGCGCGCTTCTTCCTATACTGTTATATCTTATAAACGTCAAGTTAGGGCATTAGGTTTTTAACCTTAAACGCCTAGGTAGTACGTAATTAAGAATTAGAATTAAGACAGATATTCTAACTAATAGGCTTAATAATGACTTAGCTGTTTTATGGTTATAAAGTACTATAGATTCTTATAGTTGTTAAGGACCTTAATTAGAAATCTAGCGCCTTCCAGTTTAGGTTGCCATTGTTTAAAACATCTAATAATAGCTAATAATTCTTTATTATAGATCTTATAGTTATATTTGGCTAAACTTAGTTATTTTAAGAAGTATGCTATAGGGTGCAGTACCTCTTTTTTATTATACTGAGACAGAATACCTCTAGTAACGTAGTTAAATAAGTCAGCTTCTATAACACTCTTTCAGTTTGGGTTAAAGTGTTAGAGTATAGGTGCGGTAGTAAATATAACTTTTAGATAGGTAAAGGCCTTCTTATATTCCTTATTAAAGATAAAGGCTTTATCCTTTTGGGTTAGAGCTATAAGAGGTAAAACCAGGGCGGAGAAGTTATTAATAAACTATTAATAGAAATTAGCAAATCCTATAAAGGCTCTTACGTCCTTAATGTTCTTAGGTTCTTGCTAGTTTACAATTACTTTAATCTTCTTTAGGTCCATTTATATACTGTCTATAGAGATAATAAGTCCGAGGTATAGAACTTCTGTTTTATGGAACTTGCATTTATCTATATCTAATTATAGTCTAGCTCTACATAGGGCTTCTAAGACAAGGTTAATATGTTTCTTATATTTAGCTAGGTTATTGCTATATACCAGAATATCGTTGATATAAGCAGTACAGAAAACGTCTAGGTAAGGTTATAAGGTATTATTTACAAAGTATTAGAATAAACTTGGGGCATTTGTGAGGCCAAATAGCGTTACTAAGTATTTAAATAGTCCGTATCTAGTACGGAATGCTATAAGCCATTTATCTCCTTTTGTGATACGGAGGCGGTTAAATATATAGATAAGGTCAAGTTTTATATAGTAGCAAGCCTTACTTAATTAGTTTAGTGTCTTTTAAATTAATAGGAGCGGGTACCAATTCTTAATAGTAATAGCGTTAAGAGCTTAGTAGTCCACATAGAAGCATAGACCGCCGCTAGGTTTCTTAATGAAGATTATAGGTATAGCTATAGGCGAAGAGCTTGCTCTAATAAATTCTTTACTTAGGTGTTCGTCTAAGTACTTCCGCAATACTTAGAGTTTATTTTAGGACATTCTATACAAGGGTCCAAATCCTAGTTATTTTCCTTCTTTAAGTATGATCTTATGGTTATATGGTTGGTGCTCTACTAATTTATTAGCTTCCTTTTATAAAAATACTTCCAGATGCTTATAATGGCATACTAGTACTTTTATAGCAGGGTTAGTGTGCTTCTTTAGTGCTAGGGCCTTTTTAATATCGGCTATTATAACGGCAAAGATCGTATGTTTAGGTTTCCTAGTAAGTTATACTAATAGGGTAGCTCCAATTATATAGATATCTATAGAAAGGGGGGCGAGTTGCTAGCTAGCAACTTCCTTTTAATTATCTACTGTTTCTTATTTAACTTTAGGTTTAGTATTAGGTACGGAGTTAGTATTAGATTTAGGTTTAGGTTCTTTAAGTATCTTTTTTATAGTAGAATACTAGTTCTTCTGGTACTTTTATATATTAAGCTTAGGTTTAGGCTTCTGCTTAATTTGGGGTGGTATAGTAGTTAGGGTTAGTTTATATAGTTTAATATAATTTTCGGGTTCTTAGTGGAATTGGGTAGACTTTTTAGGTATAGGGTGGACATTAGTGGAAATTTTAGACTAATAGATCCTAGTGGATTTTTCAGATTTTGGTTTAGGGTCTAAGCAGTAAGTTATAAAACACTTCTGCTTATAATAGGAGGCGGTAAATAGAAGCTTAAGGTTGTCCTAATTAATAGTTACCTTATATAGCTTTATCTAAGGTTGTTTAAGTATTATTAAGTAACCTAGAGTGGTAATAAAAAGCTTAATTAGTTCTTTATGGTTTAGGTATTAGAGTTTTAGGAATACTATATAGGTAATATAGCCTAAAATAGTGCGTTTGCTATTAAATCTAAATACATTAATATGCCGGTTAAGGGGGGTTAGAGTAAAACCATTGTCTTACACAAAGATCTTATTAATAAATCCTATACCACTAGCTCCTATATTAATTAGGACTTAAGCATTAACCTATTAATTATTCTACCAAAGATAACAGTTAATGGTTATGCTGTAATCCTAAGAGTTAGAGTTTATAACATCTAAAGCATTTAACGAGATCCTAAGGCAGCGCTATCCTAGAGAGCGACTTAGCTCTAAAACCTTCCTTTTAGAGGCGATTAGGGTGGAGTTCTTATAGTATATTAGTTATAGCTTCGTCCTTATAAGTGGTGCTTACTGGATATGGGGCTAGAACTAGGTAGAGATTAGGGACGGTAACTAGAGGATTAATGCAGTAAATAGCTGCTAGTGTTAGCCGTTTATAATTTGCGTTAGGGTATAGGGACAGAGCAGTAGTTAAAAAGGTGGGAGCTACTTCTATACTTAAAACAGAGGCCTAGCTTAGTGCGTTGTTCTTATTTAAAAGACCTTAGTGGGGCGTATCCTAGGGTTCCAGTATTAATATCTATAGCATTAGGGTGCTTAGGCTAAAATAATAACTTAGTAAACATTTATAGGTTTGTTATATTATATTAAGGAGCAGACTTTGGTGTTAGGCGTAGTATATTATTATATCGTTTATTAATAATATTTGCGCAGGCGTTAAGAGCTCCTAGTAGGTCTACACCTATTAAGAAGGTTTTTAGTTCAGGGCTTAGGGATTTAATAAGGCTATTAATTAGTGTGGAGTTATTCCAGCCTGTTTCTTTTATGTAATGGTTGAATTTGGAGAAGTATACTAGGAAGCTTTTTATTCCTTAAGTTATGTAGTTTATCTTTCTTTAAGCAGTAGCTTAGCGGTTTGGGTTACTATACGTAGCTTTAAGAAGTACAATTAGGCTTAATACTAAGTTTGGTTAAAGAGGTTTAATAAGGTTAGCTATATCTCCTCTTAATTAACTTAGGGCGTAGCAGAGTTGGTTAGCTTTAGTTAGGTAGCGGTTAGCGTTACTAATTAGCTTATTTTTAAGCCGGCTTAGAAATAATTAGAGTTCTTATTATTTATTAGTAAATATCAGAGGGTCTAGTAGTTGTTTAGATTGTTACAGTGTAGTAGTTAGTTTGGGGTAAGTAACTACTATAGGTTCAGGGCTCTTATTCCGCGTATTTATCTCTAGAGATAGTGTTTAGTCTTAGGGCCCTAATATAGGCATCTTAAGGGTGCGGATTTCTTCTTAGAGGTCTTTAATTAATTACCAGTATCGTGCTTCTTATTCGGCTTATTATTAAGTTAAAGTGGCTTAGTTCTATACAAAGGCGTCTATAAAGGACTTTTATATTTCTGTTAATTGTTTTTAAAGTGCGGACATAATGCTAATGGCTATTATAGGGGCTTTGGGGTCATTTTGTATTTCGGAGGGTGGTATATAGGGTTAATATAATGTAGTATTACGGAGTAAGCACAAGCGATAATAATATATAGCGAAGTAGATATTATTAAGCTATATATATAAACTGTATAATAAAGTTAAGACATTGCGTAAGAAAAGGAAAGTAGGAAATAGGGGAAAAAGGGTATATAACGTTTACTTAGTTGCTAGGTTAACGGGTACTATGCTATACACAGGCAGGGTAGAGCTTAGGTGGCGGTTCTAGTAGAACTTGGCAGAATTCGGCAGTTAGAGGTCCTTAAAGTTGCCAGTTGGCAACTCTGATAGTAGAGACGGCAGATTGCGGCGGAATACGGCAGATTGCTGTCAGATTGCCGTCTCGTGGTTGGTCTTTGGTTGTTCAGTTGGTAGAAACAGGTGAACGTGTGTAAGGTGTTATGGGGGTGTCCCGTGACACTCTATTTCTAATATAATATCTCTAAGGTTTATATGCTTCTAGTAAGCTGCCTTTATTGCCTTATTATTAGTAAATATTTTACTTAGCTTAAATTTGTTATCTTTAATATTTAACTAGCGTAATAGTTTATTAGTTCCCTTAAACTTTAATAACTTTAGCTTCTATAGCTAATAGCTTACGCTATACTTAGCGTCCTTATAAACTTAGTATACATTATTATAACAAAACGTAAAGTGCTTAATTAAATACTCCTTAGTCCCGCGCAATACACTTATATCTATACTATTATACTCTAATAACCTAGTGCCCTTTACTGCGTAGTTACTCTAACTACTTCTATAGTCTCTAGTAAAATAACCCTATTTTCCGCAATTTATATAAGCTCCTTTTTTAAACTATTTTTTTTATTATAGAGTCCGCCTAAACGTCTTCTGCTACTAAAATCCCTAGTTTGGCCTTTACTCCTTAGTTTTATAATTACTTAACCCCTAACCCCTAGGTTCCTATAATTTCTTATTCCACTTTTTAGATTTTTTAGTACTGCTTAGGTCCATTAGCTCTAATCCGCCATTCTATAGTTTTTAACTCTATATCTATTACTATATACTTTACGCCTTATATAACTATAAAACTCACGAGACAACCTTTTACCACACATGCAACCTTACTAAAAGGTAGCGCCACACTTTAAAACTTACGCATACCCATTCTACTATTAAAAATAATCGATTTTCCAACTTTTAAGACTTAATTTCTACTGCCTAGCGAGCTAGAGGTGGATTTATTTGTTGTTTTACCCCCTTTCCCCCAATAGAAAATTCTTCTTAGGGGTGGTCCTAGCTTATAAGCGAGGCACGGATAGGAACACTAAAACCAAATACCAAACCACGAAATATAGAGGCTATATTTTCTACTACCTTTTAGCCTAATCTCCCCAGAAATCTTCTTGTAGAATTAGTAAGGAGAAAGGGTATAAGAATAGTAAAAACTAGAAAACCCCTCTATAAGATACAAAATGCCAAGGCCTAATAGGTTTAAAAAAAAACCTCCTATAGAAATAAGTGATGAAGAGTCTATATCTACTTTTTCTCCCCTTTCTCCTTCTCCTATCCTACTAAGGGCAGGAGAAAAAAGAGGACATCCTTAGTCTTCTCCTGAAAAAGAAAACTAAAACTCTGCAAAAAAGACAATAAAACTAATAACTACTATGGATAGTACGGCTGATATGCCTTCTTATTTCTCTACCCTAGAACAATATCTTACCTTCGCTCTAAATAGCCTAACCGAGGCCTATATAGGGCTAGAAAAAGAAGGAGAAGAAGAAAAAGAAGAATTAAAAGAACAAGTGGAACAGCTAGTGTACTATACACGACATATTCTATTAGGAGAAAGTCCCTTTACATAAGAAAAAGAAAAGGAAGAGGAAAAGGAAAAGGCAAATAATATCCTAAAAGGACTAGTAAAAGAAGTAAGGGCTCTTTGTAAGGAGGTAGCCCCTACTAAGGAAACTTATGTAGAAAGGCTAAAGAAGGACCTCCCTTCTTCGTCCTTCTCTCTACCCTTACCACCTATACCGCCCTTCTTATTACTACCATCTCCTACCCCTCCCGCTTTTACTAGAAGTAAAAAAAAAGCAGCTATAAGAAAGGAAGCTAGTCCTAATTATAGACGAAAAGGACTAACTTCTAGATACGTTCTCTATACGAAACTGTTACGGAGCGAGCACAAGCGGTGATAATATATAGCGAAGTAGATATTATTAAGCTATGTACATAAACTGCGTAATAAAGTTAAGACGTTGCGTAAGGAAAGGAAAGTAGGAAATAGGGGAAAAAGGGTATATAACGTTTACTTAGTTGCTAGGTTAACGGGTACTATGCTATACATAGGCAAGGTAGAGCTTAGGTAGTGGTTCTAGTAGAACTTAGCAAAATTTAGTAGTTAGAGGTCCTTAAAGTTGCTAGTTAGCAACTCTAATAGTAGAGATAGTAGATTGCGGCGGAATACGGCAGATTGCTATTAAATTGCTATCTTATGGTTAGTCTCTAGTTATTTAGTTAGTGGAAATAGGTGGATATATATATAGTGTTACGGGGGTGTCCTATAATAGTACCCCCCCTTTAAACTTAAGTATCTGCAAGATGGGGCTGTGGTAGTTCTGGGTAAAGTTTATAAAAGTCTTCTGCAGCTTGTGTAAGTCCTATAGAGTTAGTAGGTTCCTATAAGGGTTCAGTAAAACCTCTCCATTTTATAAGGTATATATATTTACGTTTCCGTTTGTTATACTTAATGTTATTAACTCTTTTAATAAGGTACTTATCCTTACTATCTACTTTAACTAGTGGGGGAGGGTCTTAGATCTATTTAGGCAGGGCGTCTAATATAGGGGCAGTAGGGTAGAGGAATGACGTATAGAATATAGGGTGGATTTTAACCGTATTAGGGAGCTTTAGTTAGTAGGCATAAGGAGAAATAACTTTTTTAACCTTATAAGGGCTAGCGTTTTTCCAATTAAGTTTTTTAGTAGGTCATTTTATATTTAGATTTCTTATATTTAGCTAGACAAAGTTACTAATTTAGTAGGCTAGTGCTAGGGTTTAGTTCTTATTTGCTATGGCTTTATAAACAAATTGGGCCCATATTATTTTGTTAGTAAGGAACTCTTGTAGTTCTTCTATTTTTTTTACAAATTTATTTACTTCTGCAACTTGTAAGGCCTAATAAGCTAGGTAAGGAATATTACTAAAGGGTTTAAAACCTATTTATAGATACTAGCCGTAGTTGGCTAGAAATGGGGAGACCTTTATGGTTTCTAAGATAGAGTTATTTACAGCAAACTTAGTAAATGCAAGCCAGTCTATCTAGTTGTCCTATAGATATAATATATATATCCAAATATATTGTTCCATTATAGCATTTACACATTCTGTTTAACTATCTGTTTTTAGGTAGTATACTATAGATAATAGTGCTTTAATATAGAGTTAGGTAGTTAGTTTTTTCTAAAATATAGAGACAAACTAGCTGCCTCTATTAGAGATAATTGTTTTAGGGAGTCTATAGAGTTTCTATACATAATCCAGAAACAGTTGGGCAACGGCAGGTATTAATATATTAGGATAGGCGATTAAGTATCTTATTTTAGATAGTTGGTCTATAACTACTATAATGTTTATATAGCCTTTACTTACAGGGAGTTCAACAATAAAGTTAATTAAGATATCCTTCTATCTTTGGTCTGGAACAGGTAGTGGCTTTAGAAAGCCGTTATATATCTTATATAAAGCCTTAGCTCGTCAGCAGGTATGGCAGCTGGAGATATACCTTTATATTATATTATGCATATTTGGCTAGTAGTGTGGAAGGGCACGGTGTCTCTTAGATAGGAAGTTAGAATGCTATTAGTTAGTCAGTCTGTCTGTCTGTCTATCGGTTGGTCGGTTATAATCAGTTAAAAGTAATTAGTAAAGCAGTCTGTAAGAAAGGAAAGAAAAGAATGTATTCTGGTAGGTTTGTAATAATCAAGAAGGAGGGAAGCCGAAGGCTCCATAAATACAGGAAAATGCCAAGATAGTAGGCGACGTCCAATCTACACTACTATATACCTCCCCCACCAAAAACGTTGTCCCCTAACGTTCTATACCATAGAAGAATAGCTAAACAAAAGTATAGCAAAAGCAGAATAGACAAAGGAAAGTATATCCTTAAAGAACATAGGTAATCTTATCTAGCGTTATAGGTTAGAAGCGTAACTCTATAGCCATCTGTAGAACAATCTTGTAATATCCTTCCGTGGTTTATATCTCCGATCTTATCTTCCTACTAGTAGTAACTAGGATAGTAGTAAACTAGAAATAATAATGGCAGCAGTAATAGCAGTAATAGTAGCGGTAGTAGAAACAGTAATAAAAGCAGACAGTTAGTATAGTAAAATAAAATAGAATAGTTGGCGGTAGAACACTTGGTAGAAGAACTCGATAATAGTTAGTAAGCAGTAGGACATCCAGCAACAGAACTTTCGGTAGCAGAAATCTCGGTAGCGGCAGATAGTAGATAGCAGTCGGTTGGTAGCAGTTAGTTAATAGCAATAGCAGAATAAGCAGAGCAGCGGAATGGAACGGTCGGTAGGAACAGCAGTTAAAGTAGCAGCAGTAGCAGTAACAGAATGGTTAATAGTATTTGGTCGGTAGCGATCTGTTGGTGGCGGCTAGTCGGAACGGCGGCGGCGGGGCAATTAATACGGTAGAGTATGGCGGTTGGGAGAGCAACAGTAGAACAGTTAAAATAGCATTAGGCCTAGAACAGGTTAGTTAGAACAGTTATCTAGCAGATCTTGCAGCGGTACAGATCCGGCATAGTAAGATAGAATAGTTAGTCAAGATAGTAGGGACAAAACAGCAGGACGGAATAGTGGCAGTAGTAGCGGTAATAGCAGTTAACTAAGGTAGCAGAGGCTCTGGCTTGGTTTGATCGTTTAGTTAGTTATTTAATATTAGAACTCTGCATCTAGCTCTGCGTCTAGCTATGTATCTAGCTGTGTATCTGGCTGTGCATCAGTAGCTCTGTATTGCATATTCTGCATTCGTGTCTGCGTGCGTGCCTATATGCCTGCTTTAACTGCTGGCCGAAGACTATCTAATTAGTCGGTAACAACGTGCTGCAACTGATCGTTTGGTGGTTTAATTAAAGTAGAAAGTTAGGCCGGTTAAAGGCTCTAACTGTCCTAATTTAGAGATGGCGTTTAACTAATTAAGATTTAATAAGGCCCTAGCTTAACTTAAGGTGTTTTTTGCTGTATATATAACTAAGGCTTTGCATCCGTAGACAATTAATTAACACTTCCGTGTAGATGTGCAATTGGTTAAGGCTCCGCATCTACCGTTTAATTAAGGCTTCGTATATATAGGCGTCTAGTTAAGCTGCTGTATTATTGTCTAATTAAGGCTCTGCACCTATATGCTCTATATCCGTAGACTCCGTGTATAACTCCGTGTAAGACTCCATATAAAGCTCTATATTTATATCTATAGGAGAGATCGTTCTGGTTAATTTCCGTAAGCGTTAAGATGGGCGGCAATTAATCAACTAAGGGGGTTAAAGGGAGAGGTTCCTGTAGAGGCTCTAAAACGTTAACTAGTAGCGCTTCTGATAATCTTCTGGCCGTGTATTGGTTTCCTAATTAGGCCTAGTGCCTGTCTATCTGCTATTATAGGATCTTTAACTGCTAATTAAAGGTGTTTAATAGCGACAGGTGACTAATTTAATTTGGCTGCGGCAATATACAATCAACTAACGTTTAAATAGGGTACTAGGTCGGCCTGACTAAAAGCTCTAGTTAATCCTACTTAACTATAGAGATGGCGTCTAATTAATTAAGGTTTGACTAAGGCTCTGGCTTGACTTAAGGTGTCTTCTGCTGTATATATGATTGAGACTCTGCATTGTTATATGCTCAATTAAGGCTTCTAATCCGTTAACATTTAATTAAGGCTTTGTATCCGTGGACAGTCGATTAAGACTTTGGCTGTGCAGTTGTTCGATCAAAGTTCTGCATCTATAGTTAATTAAGGCTCTTAGTGTCTACTAGACGTCTAATCTAGAGTCCTGTCTTAAGACTTCCTTTCTTATAAGCATAAACGGCAGCTTCTAGAAGACTATTTCTGTGGGCCTGGTACCTTTTTAGGATGTCTTTTATAGCTGCTTTCTTCCCTTCTAGAACCGTCTTTGCTCTTGGCTTCTTTAGTGTATCCTTAGGCTTTTACGGCTGCTTCTTTACCCCGGCTATTAGCAGTACGCTCGCGTATTCTTGAATTTTTTCCAGCTTAAGAGCCTTTTTAGGATTGTTTTCTGCTTTTAGTCTCTTAATTGCTGTTCTACTAGCTCTACGTTTCGCCTAAGTCGTCCTCAATATTATTTGGTGTCAACTTCTTAATTGTTGTAACTGCCTCCGTCGCATATCCCTTACCCTTATGTCCATAATATAGTCCTTTTGTTAGGATAATCTCTGAGAAAAAGCGCTGGCTCCTATATATCTAATTCCTGTTCCCCTTATAATCCTTAACAAGATCCTTTACTAGCTTAGCTAGATACGGCTTAGTTCCGTCTTTAGTTGTATAAGAATGGCTTAGGCTTAACGTGGTTAGCTATACCCTATATACGATCTCTTATAGAGCATCTTTGTTAGTGCCTCTTTGTATACTGCTTTACTATTTTTGTGGTACTTAATTTCCAATGTCATGCTGCTACCCTTATATAGGTCCCTTTCTTGCCGCAGTGTTTGTTCTTGTCGTGTAGCTAGTACAGTACTGGATTTGGATGGCAGTGACAGTTATGCTGCGATTAATTGTTATTTAATTAAGAAATAAGATCGGCCTAGTTAAAAGCTCTAATCTAACAACATTTAATTGATTTGCTTTAGTGACTGTAATGTACTGGTATTAAGGCTCTGGCTTGATTTGACTTTTTGACTGATTGTGGTTTCTATGCAGTACCAAGGCTTCCGTGTAGTCGTTCGATTAAGGCTTCCGTGTAGTTGTTTGGTTAGGGTTCTGCGTATAGCTTTGTATCTGGCTCTGCATCGTATAATTGGCTCTGTATCTGTGCAATTAATTAAGGCTCCTTATGCCGTTCTTATTGTGTAGCTGGTGCATTATTGAATTTTAGGGGTGGTGTAGAGTTCTGCTAGCTCTATTGCTGAATGGACCAATTAGGATTTTCCGTCCCCGGGATAGAAAATCGCTATTGGCTTATTGACAGGCGGTAAGCTGAACTGACATCTTTTACAGTAGGTTAACGCGTTTGACGACGCGTCGCGGTTAAGAAAGTAAATATAAAAGGAGCTTTAGGAAATACAGTAATTAAGTAGATAAAATAGAAATCTTTTATACAGTTATTACCTGCGTCCCCTTCCCTACTTTAGAACTTAACTGTCCCCTAGTTGAACATCCTATACCTACTGTAGAGCCTGCTGCGGAGCCTGTAGTTAATGGCTGACTTGGTTAAGTATCTGTCTCTAAGACCGTCTCTAAGGATTAAATAATTCACTTTTCTTTCTAGCTTTAGCTGTCTTATTTGTAGGCCGTAATATAATCTGGGCGTAATCTCCTAGTCGTATATTCTTCTCCTATGGCGCAGCGGCTGTTCTGGCTGTACTGCTGTCTCTAAGGGTTGGGTGAGTCTGCGGACGTTACTGGCTGGGCGTTACTGAGTCCGTGGGCCGTACTTAATAGTAGTCCTCCTAGTTTATACGTATTTCGTCACTGCTCTTAAGTACTACTCCGTTATGGAAAGCAGTAAAATCTGTTTGTTCTATAGGGGCCTATTACCGTGTCTATTTTTCCTTTGGCCTATCTAGGTCTGTTCCCTGGTATGTATAGAGCCAGTCCTTAATACCCTTTAGTTATCCTTTATTACTGAGCTATGGAAGTATAGGTCTAGGTTAGTTATATATCCTAGTTACTAGTCTTCCTTTATTAAATAGATGTATAAATCCTTACTAAATAAGATCCTTTAAGCCTTAATATTTATACTTAGTGAAATGGTAACTTCCTCCGCATTTAAAATAGGTCCGCTAGCCTTGTCTTTGCGTGCCTCGCTGACCCTATGCGTCCTATTACGGCCGTCTAAAGGTAGTAGAATCTTGCGGATGTTGGGGACCTTGCGGATATTAAGAATCCTGCAAGTATTAAGAGCCTTGTGGAGGTCGATAGTCTTGCGGAGGTTAGGTACTGTTTTGCTAGTTTTTGTATTTTGGTGTTAAGCTATATCCTTATACTGGGCTTTGAACTGTAGCCTAATTTAATAGCGTTATATGCTTTCTTAGGTCTAGAAGTCTTCCTTTTCTTTAGCAGTCAAGCTTATCCCTTTGCTGCTATAGCTCTTGTATAAGCTGGATACTTAGGACTTCTTCCTTTGGAAGAACAGCTATTCGCTTAATATTCTCTGCAGCTATTATTCTTAACTCTATGGCCTCCTTTAGTTTTTTAAATATAAGGGTACTGGGCTTATCTGCTATAGCTCCTGTCTTTTCTATTACGTGCCTATGGTATTTAATAGGGAGTTCTTGTATAAACCACCACTTCTTCTCTTGCTTAGTAAGGTTTCCTATGGCTACCGCTCTTGCTAAGATGGTAGTAAAGTTATGTATGTAGTAACGCAGCTTGCCTGGCTGTTCCGCAGATTTTTAAATAAAAGCTTCTATAAAGTCTCTTGTCTCTATACATTAGTAGTAGTTGTTTGCTTAGTATTTTGTCTTAAGCTTTCTTATAAGCTCCATCTAATTGCTAGCTATAAATTTAGGCAAGCTTTAGATCCACACCCCTATCTAGTAATTATAGTACTCTAAAAGGCCCTAGTGCTTCTCCTTACTTGTTACATGATGTTGGGTGTATAGCTATTTATACTGTTTGATAAACTGCGATATGTTTTACCCTATAAAGTAGGGAGTTCTAATAGTTCCTAGGGCTGGTATAGGCTAAACTATAACGCAGATCTTGTCTTAAGCTGTTAACTACTAGTTATGAGGTAATGCATCCTTAGGAGCTTATAGGTAATCCCTATAGCTTTTATCCTTTATTTACTAAGGGTTATTGGTCCTAGGTATTATAGGTAAACGCTGTGGTAGGTCTGTTTATATAGCTATAGTCTTAATATAGGATGTCCTAGATAACTATTCTAGCGGGACATTAACAGGTGTATGCTTTGGCTGGTCTACTTATATAGCTATGTCCCTAACGGAAGGCGCCTGCTTTTTAATGCTTAAGGGGAGGTCTTTCTGGGAGAGTATGGAATCTTTATCTTCTACTACTACCGGGTCTCGATACGTCTATTTATTTTGGCCTACTGTTGTTCTGTGCGGTAGGTCCTTACGGAGTGCCTCTAGGGCCGCTGCTAATATAATCTAGATAACTTAAAAGAGGACAAAGCTAAGCCAGAATAGGAAGCTTTTAAAGGTAGATTTAATCTTGTATGCTTGCGGCCTTGCTTGGTATTATCTCTGTTTTTAAAGGGTAGCGCTAGCTTCCTTTACTGCTAGATATTTTAGATCTCGTTTCCATCTAACTAATTGGCCCTTAGCTTGTTGTCTTTGTATCTTTAATAACGTTCTGGCCATGCTCGTGCGTGTATAGGTGGCGAGATTTTAACTGCTGGTAGTTGTCTAATTAGCTAACTGGTTCGCTTGACGCTAAATTTCTAAGTATGGGCACTAAACCCAACTCCTAAGACCTTTTGACCTATACTATTTTGCTTCCTATTGCTACTTTTTGGCCTGTGCGTTGAGTCTAGCTGTCTGTCTTTTCTGCTATCTTTTTGTTTAGGGTTTGCTTGGTTCCCCTTACTATTTAATACTACCTGGTTCTCTAGTTCTCTAGTTCTGCTGTCTTGTCTATTAGTTCTTCTGCAGTTGGTTATTTTTCTACAGCTAGCGGTTCTTTGGTAGTTATAGTATATTCCTATATATCTTCTATATATGTAGCACTAGACTTCTAATCTAAAGAGCTTGCCGTTGTTCCTATGTAGAATGCCAAATAATATATGGAAGGGTACGGTGTCTCTTAGATAGGAAGTTAAAATGCTATTAGTTAGTCTATCTATCTGTCTGTCTATTGGCCAGTCAGTTATAATTAGTTAAAAGTAATCAGTAAAGCAGTCTGTAAGAAAGGAAAGAAAAGAATATATTCCGGTAGGTTTGTGATAATTAAGAAGGAGGGAAGCCGAAGGCTCTATAAATATAGGAAAATGCTAAGATAGTAGGCGACGTCCAATCTATACCACTATAGTAGTACTCCTATTAAAGTAGTTCTAGGGTTTTTCCACGGCCTAGGTGGCTGGCTACTAGTAGGTTATATACATATTTAAGAAGCTTAAGCTTAAGTTTATTATAGTTAGGTATAACTAGGCGGTTCTAGTAGTATAAGTAGTCTCTGCAAGCTTTATATTTACTTAGAGAGATCTTTTTAGAGCGTTTAACGCTATTTTAAATTAGCTTAAGTATCTCTTAAATAAACTCATTACTTAGGTATTTATTAATTATAATCTGTTTAACTAATTAATTAGTTATTTCAAGGACGTATACTATAAGGTCTTTAGCTAGGGGATTAAATAATTTAGGGCGAAGTAGGGTTTAATTGTAGTAGGTATACACTTTTTCCTATGCTGGTATGTCTTATAAATATTGGGTTAGGGTATTAGGTTTTTAACCTTAAACGCCTAGGCGGTATGTAATTAAGAATTGGAAACGAGATAGATATTCTAACTAGTAGGCTTAATAATAACTTAGCTGTTTTATAGTTATAAAGTACTATAGATTTTTATAGTTGTTAAGGACCTTAATTAGAAATCTGGCGCCTTTTAGTTTAGGTCACCATTGTTTAAAATATTTAATAATGGCTAACAATTCCTTATTATAGATCTTATAGTTATATTTAGCTAGACTTAGTTGTTTTAAGAAGTATACTATAGGGTATAGTACTTCTTCCTTATTATACTAAGATAAAATGCCTTTAGTAATATAGTTAGATAAGTTAACTTCTATAACACTCTTTTAGTTTAGGTTAAAGTGTTGGAGTATAGGTATAGTAGTAAATATAACTTTTAGATAGGCAAAGGCCTTCTTACATTCCTTGTTAAAGATAAAGGTTTTGTCTTTTTAGGTTAGAGCTATAAGGGGTAAGACTAGGGCGGAGAAGTTATTAATAAACTATTAGTAGAAGTTAGCAAATCCTATAAAGGCTCTTACGTCCTTAATATTCTTAGGTTCTTGCTAGTTTACAATTACTTTAATTTTCTTTAGGTCTATTTATATACTATCTATAGAAATAATAAGTCTAAGGTATAGGACTTTTGTTTTATGGAATTTGCACTTATCTATATCTAATTATAGGCTAGCTTTATATAAGGCTTTTAAGATAAGGTTAACATGTTTCTTATATTTAGTTAGGTTATTGCTATATACTAGAATGTTATTAATGTAAGCAGTATAAAAAATGTCTAGGTAAGGTTGTAGGGTATTATTTATAAAGTATTGGAATAAACTTAGGGCATTTGTAAGGCCGAATAGCGTTATTAAGTATTTAAATAGTCTATACCTAGTACGGAATGCAGTAAGCCATTTATCTCCTTTTGTAATATGGAGATAGTTAAATATGTGGATAAGGTTAAGTTTTATGTAGTAGCGAGCCTTACTTAATTAGTTTGGTGTCTCTTAAATTAACAGAAGTGGGTACCAATTCTTAATAATAATAGCGTTAAGAGCTTAGTAGTCTATATAGAAGCGTAGACCACTACTAGGTTTCTTAATAAAGATTATAGGTGCAGCTATAGGCAAAGAGCTTGCTCTAATAAATCCTTTACTTAGGTATTTGTCTAAGTACTTCCGTAGTACTTAGAGTTCGTTTTAGGACATTCTATATAGGGGTCTAAATCCTAGCTATTTTCCTTCTTTAAGTATAATCTTATGGTTATATAGTTGGTGCTTTGCTAACTTATTAGCTTCCTTTTGTAAAAATACTTTTAGATGCTTATAATGACATACTAGTACTTTTATAGTAGGGTTAGTATGCTTCTTTAGTATTAGGGCCTTTTTAATATCGGCCATTATAACGGCAAAGATTGTATATTTAGGTTTCCTAGTAAGTTATACTAATAGGGTAGCTCTAATTATATAGATATCTATAGAAAGGGGGGTAAGTTGCTAGCTAGCAACTTTTTTTTAATTATCTACTGTTTCTTATTTAACTTTAGGTTTAGTATTAGGTACGGAGTTAGTGTTAAATTTGGGTTCAGGTTCTTTAAGTATCCTTTTTATAGTAGAATACTAGTTCTTTTGGTACTTTTATATATTAAGCTTAAGTTTAGGCTTCTGCTTGGTTTGGGGTGGTATAGTAGTTAGGGTTAGTTTATATAGTTTAGTGTAATTTTTAGGTTTTTAGTGGAATTAGGTGGACTTTTTAGGTATAGGGTGGATGTTAGTGGAAATTTTAGACTAATGGATTTTAGTGGATTTTTTAGATTTTGGTTTAGGGTCTAAGTAGCAAGTTATAAGGCACTTCTGCTTATAATAGGAGGTGGTAAATAGAAGCTTAAGGTTGTCCCAATTAATAGTTATTTTATATAGCTTTATTTAAGGTTGTCTAAGTATTACTAAGTGACCTAGGGTGGTAACGAAAAGCCTAATTAGTTCTTTATGGTTTAGGTATTAGAGTCTTAGGAATACTATATAGGTAATACAGCCTAAGACAGTACATTTGCCATTAAATTTAAATATATTAATATGCTGGTTAAGGGGGGTTAGGGTAAAACCATTATCTTATATAAAGATCTTATTAATAAATCCTATACTACTGGCTCCTATGTTAATTAGGACTTAAGTATTAGCCTATTAATTATTCTGCTAAAGACAATAGTTAATAGTTATGCTGCGATCCTAAGAGTTAGAATTTGTAACATCTAGAGCATTTAACGAGATCCTAAGGCAGTATAACACCTTTACCGCACATGCAACCTTACTAAAAGGTAGCGCCACACTCCAAAACTTACGCATACCCATCTTACTATCAAAAACAATCGATTTCCTAACCTTTAAGACCTAATTCCTACTGCCTAGCGAGCTAGAGGTGGATTTATTTGTCTTTTTACCCCCTTTTCCTAAGAGAAAAATTTCTCTAAGGGTGGCCCTAGCTTATAAGCGAGGCATGGACAAGAATACCAAAACCACTACTACTACTATACCAAAACTACAAAATAGGGGCTAGTTTTTCTACTACCTTCTAGCCTGATCTCCCTAGAAATCTTCTAGTAGGATTAGTAAGGAGAAAGGGTATAAGGAAAGTAAAAGCTAGGAAACCCCCCTATAAGATATAAAATGCCAAGGCCTAATAGGTCTAAAAAAAAACCTCCTATAGAAATAAGT
>Ga0307507_10004969_pt1 | contig 22594 bp, 8 predicted proteins | sample 7_EM_MG_FD_207223 | JGI IMG/M metagenome (GOLD analysis project Ga0307507, IMG submission 207223) | Populus trichocarpa ectomycorrhiza microbial communities from riparian zone in the Pacific Northwest, United States - 7_EM | ecosystem: Host-associated > Plants > Roots > Unclassified | place... | reverse complement strand
TTAATCCTAGGAAGCTACCGCCCTATTACCTTAGAAAACACCCTAAGCAAGATCTTAGAAAAGGTTATAGCGGACTATATAGCAGATATAGTAGAGGAACACGCCCTACTACTACAAAGCTAAATGGGGGCAAGAAAGAATCGCTTAATGCTATCAGCACTTATACTACTCGCTACTACCATTAAAACTACATAGGCTATGCGAAAGGACTTTATAATATTAATACTTAGCCTAGATATTAGCGGCGCCTATAATAATATACCCTATAAGCGTCTCCTATACATCCTTAGGGTAAAGGGCTTCCTAGAATAGATCATTTAGTTTATTTAAGGATTTATAGGCTAGAAAGAAACGTTACTAGTTTTTAGTAGATACCAGAGCCCCCCTATTACAGTCATAATAGGAATACTATAAGGATTACCTCTATCGCCTATACTCTTCCTCTTCTTTATAAGCAACCTGCTTAACATCTTTAAGAAAGGGGCGACCTAGGAAATAGGCTTTATTAATAACATAAACCTAATTATATATAGGCTAACAGCCGTAGAGAACCGTAGGACACTAGAGAAAGCCTATAATACCTATATAGAATGGGCAAGATAATATAGAGTCCAATTTTTACTAGAGAAATACTAGCTAATCTATTTTATAAGAAAACGTAACCAATTTGTAGATCTTTAGCATATAATCTATATTTAAGGCTTTAGGGGTTAACTGGTTTAAGGCCTAAGGGTATTAGAAGTATAGGTAAATAATAAGCTCTAGTAGAGCGTATATATAGCGCAAGCGGCCTATAAGGGCTAAGTACAGTATATTACCATGTCCAGGATTGTTAATTCTATATAGGGTCTATGCTTCTAGAGGTTATACCTACTATATATAGCAGTTGTCCGGCTAACCATAACGTATAGATCTAGCATTTGGGCCACTAGAGAAACTAAAAAAGGCCCCTCTAAATTACTCCTTAAACTACTTTAAAAGGTCCAAATAGCCTGCCTTAGGAGTATAACAGGCGGGTATAAGTAAACGGCCATAGCACTGCTTAAGAAGGAAGCTAATATTCCCCCCCTATAACTATATATTAAAGCTGATATAATGTAAAGGGTATAAAAGGAACGCAACTCTAATATTATAAAGTATATTAAGACATGCCTAAATAAACTATAGAGGGACCCTAGGGTGCCCTATAAAAGAAGGAACTAATAACCCTAAAGTAGGGAAGATATATTAGGAAAACAGGTAGAGAAAGTAGAAGAAGAATAGTATAGCGCTAAGGCCTAGGCCTATATAGAGAAGGAAAGGAGACGCGTAAAAGGCCAGTAAAGATAATAGTAAGGGAGAAAAAGGAGCCAAAGTAGAGTATAAAAGAGTACTGGAAAACTATCTACCGTAATATAATACTGGTTGGACCGACGCTGGAGAGATAAATGGGAGTTAAAGGTATAGAGGTAGACTTAGGTAAGGGGAACCTAAGCTATAGTATAGGTAATACTATAGGGGGTAAATATTTAGGGGCTCTAAAAGGGCCTAATAAAGGCAGAAAATACAATAGCAATACTCTTAAGGATAGGAATAATAGGACTAAAAGATTAGCTTTACTGGGTAAGTATCCTAATAGGTAACCTAAGGTATAAATATAGCTGGCTAAAACAGATACCAAAATATATAATACTATTATGCCCCTTACGCACTAGCCGAGAAGTAATGCTCTTAGTAGTTAGCATAGAAAACTATAATATACTACTTTTAATATAGAAAGGCCTTAAGGCGGCTACCTAGTGGCTTATTAGCTAAAATGTGCTAGACCAGTTTTAGGTTATAAAGGAAATAGTAATAGAAAGTAAAGGGGCGAGTAATAGGCGCCCCCTAATAACTCTATAGGAGTAGAGTATAGTGTGTAATATTAGCGCGTCTATAGGTTTGTTACAGCAGCAGTAGTTCCTAAAGAGGTTAAAAAGTAAGGTAGTAGAGCACTATTAGTAACTTATAGGCGACTTATAAGCAAGCCCCAAAAGGTAGGAAGATGGATTATAGGGTTTTCTTAAATAGAGTTTTCTCCCTATATATATATAAGGAGTAGTCTGTGTGGGCCTAATAGGGATCTAAATTGGACGTTAAGTAATAAATAATAAATAATATCTATAATAAGGAGTTATTAAGTATAATTATAGTACTTAAAAAATAGAGAGCATTTTTATAAGGTATAGAGAAACTATTTATAGTTAAAATAGAATATTATTATTATTTATTACTTAACGTCTGATTTAGATCCCTATTAAGCCCACACGGACTACTCCTTATATATATATAGGGAGAAAACTCTATTTAAGAAAACCCTGTAATCTATCTTTTTACCTTTTAGGGCTCGCTTATAAGTTGCCTATAAGTTACTAGTAGTGCTCTACTACCTTACTTTTTAACCTTTTTAGGAACTACTACTGCTATAATAAACCTACAGACGCGCTAGTATTATATACTATACTCTACTCCTATAGAGTTATTAGGGGGCGCCTATTACTTACCCCTTTACTTTCTATTGCTATTTCCTTTGCAACCTAGAACTGGTTTAGTATATTTTAGCTAATAAGCTACTAGGTAGCCGCCTTAAGACCTTTCTATATTAAGAGTAGTATATTATAGTTTTCTATACTAGCTACTAAGAGTATTGCTTCTTAGCTGGTGTATAAGGGGCATAATAGTATTATATATTTTAGTATCTGTCTTAGCTAGCTATATTTGCACCTTAGGTTACCTACTAGGACACCTACCTAGTAAAGCTAATCTTTTAGTCCTATTATTCCTATCCTTAAGAGTATTGCTATTATATTTTCTACCTTTATTAGGTCCTTTTAGAGCCCTTAGGTATTTACCCCCTATAGTATTACCTATACTATAGCTTAGGTTCCCCTTACCTAAGTCTACCTCTATACCTTTAACTCCTATTTGTCTCTCCAGCGTCGGTCCAACCAGTATTATATTATAGTAGATGGTTTTCTAGTACTTTTTTATACTCTACTTTGGCTTCTTTCTCTCCCTTACTGTTATCTTTGCTGGCCTCTTACGCGTCTCCCTTCCTCCTCTATATAGGCCTAGGCCCTAGCGCTATATTATTCTTCTTCTACTTTCTCTACCTGTTTTTCTAATATATCTTCTCTACTTTAGGGTTGTTGGTTCCTTCTCCTATAGGGCACCCTAGGGTCCCTCTATAGTTTATTTAGGCATGTCTTGATATACTTTATAACATTAGAGTTACGTTCCTTTTGCACCCTTTGCATTGCATTAGCTTTAATATATAGTTATAGGGGGGGAATATTGGCTTTCTTCTTAAGCAGTGCTATGGCCGTTCGCTTATACCCGCCTATTATACTCCTAAGGCAGGCTGTTTGGACCTTTTGGAGTGGTTTAAGGAGTAATTTAGGGGGGCCTTTTTTGGTTTCTCTAGTGGCCCAAATGCTAGATCTATATATTATGGTTGGCCGGACAACTGCTGTGTATAGTAGGCGTGACCTCTAGAAGTATAGACCCTATGTAGAATTAACAATCCTGGATATGGCAATATACTGTGCTTGGCCCTTACGGGCCGCTTAAAATAGAATATAAGAACCTTATAGGGTTTCTAATAACAAAAGAACTTAATTATAGATAGGTTAAATAGGCAGAGATGCTTACAGAATATTATTCTGAAATTTAGTATACTAAGGGTACTAAAAACGTAAGAGTAGATATACTTAGCAAAAAGGCAGAATAATAAAGCGATAAAAAACCGTTAGGCGCAATGCTACGTAAGGACAAAAATGGATTAATTAGATATAATTATCCTAAAATCGCAGCAATATAAGAGAAAGGCTAGACCTACAAAATGCTAGAGAGTAAGTGGTTATAAAAGATCTAGAAAGTATAATAAGAAGATCTAAAATATAAGAATTATGTTAATAGAGAAGCGACGTATATTCTAAAGTTAATAGCAGAAGAATTTATTAAGGAATTCTATAAGGAAATAACCTAAGGACATAATAGAGCTATAGGCTTAGTATTAAGATTCTAAAAAAAGTATATTATTAATAGAATCTAGGGGTTAGTAAGATAAACTACTAAGAAATACCTAGATTGCTAAAGGAATAAACTAATAAGGTATAAGCCGTATAGAGGGCTATAACCTATTAAAATACCAGAAAGACTACAGGAGGTTATATTATAGGACTTTATTATAAAGTTACTAAAGTTAAAGGACCCTATTACCAAATAGGATTATAATATAATCCTAGTAATAGTAGATAAGTTAACTAAGTAGGGCTACTTTATAGCATATATAGAAGAAATTTTAGCAGAAGATATAGATAAAATCTATATTAAAGAAGTTTTCGTATAATACAAAGCACCAATGAAAATTATATTAGATAGAAACCCGAGATTTATAGTAGTATTTTAGAAAGTATTTTTAGCGGAATATGGTGTTTGCGTAGTAATATTAATAGTATACTACCTATAGACGGACGGTTAAACAGAAAGACTAAACTAAACACTGGAACAGTATTTAAGGCATTATATTAATTATATATAAAATAATTAGGTAACGTTATTACTAGTTATATAATTTATATATAACGCAATACTATAAGAGGGGATAGGTATATCACCTTTTAAGGTAAGTTATAGATACGAGCTAAAGATATTATTATTACTATAGTAAGTAAAAAAAATAAGTAATATAGCTAAAAAAAAAGAATAGAGAACTTAATAAGTCTTTATAAGTACCTTATAGAGATAGCTAAACTAGTATAAGTAAGAATAAAAAGGTACTATAACGCTAAGAGATCTAAGGGACTAGATCTTAAGGAGGGGCATAAAGTATAGCTACTATATAAAATTTTTAAGAGTTAACAACTAAGTAAGAAGTTAAACTATATTATATTAAAACTATTTATAATTAAAGTAAAAATCTTAAAAGTTACGTATAGACTTAACTTACTAGAAAAGATAAAGATCTACCCTATATAGTATGTTATAATGCTAGAGCCAGTATATAGAGATATTAAGCTACTAGTTTATAAAGTAGATATATATAGAGGATAAAAAGAAGATAAATGGGAAAGTTTAAAAATTATTAGCTATAAGGATATTAATAATAAAATATAGTATAAGGTTAAGTAAATATGCTATAATTGTCGGTATCACCTAAGTGCACTTGATTGGCCTATTAACTGATGGATTTGTTCTTGTCTAATAGGTACAGAAAGCAGAGGATCGTAAGGATCGCGGTGCCTAAGTAGGGGGCTGATGAGTCATCATAAGGATGACTAATCAGAGACACGAACGACGACACGTAACCACGTAACTTCTGTCCATATATTCCGACAATAATAAGACTACCTAGGAGCTACTAGATAACCTAAAAAACGCTAGGAGAAAGGTATAGGAGTATTAAAAGAAATTAGGTTAGAAAGTATTAATAATAAAAAATTACTAAAAAATAAGTTATCTAAGGGGGACCTAAGAGAAGCAACTACTATATTACTTAAAGTTGTTTCCATCCCTAGTAGATATAAATCCTTTCTTTTATCTTCTTCTATTTTATAAAAACCCTACTTAGCAAGATAGAGTTCCTTTAAACGAACCTTTTTATAAACCTTTTTAAGACAGACTAACTAAGTGGAGGTTTTTATTTAATTCTCTAGGGCTTTTTATTTATAAATAGAGGTAGTAAGATAAAGGGAGGTAGCTTTTAATTCTACTATATAAGCACGGCATAGTTCTTTAAGGGTAGCTAATAGTTTAATATTAAGCTTCTTAGTAGCGGATTAAATCTAAAACCCTAAGATAAGCTAGATAAGGCACTAGACGCTTATAAAAAATAATAAAATATATATACTTAGCGTTAGAGATAGATTAACTATTATAAGATAAATGTGACGGTGCTAGGGCACTGTCACCTGTAGCTAACTTGGCATAATATCCAGAGTCCGCCTATAGCGTGCTTATATACCCCTAGAGCCCCCTTTTACCCTCTTTTCTTCTCCTTAGCTTAGTATTCTTATATAGTAGCAATCTACAAGCTTTAGTTTAGAAGCATTTGTACGAGCCCGTTATATTATACTAAGCTTACCCAACCCCTAGGGACTTTGTCTGCAACAACGCGTTAACGCGTTATACTTAGACCTCCCTTTTCCCTTGCCTGGGAAGGCCTGGATAATATCCCACCCCATTCTATAGGTTCTCGCAAAGAACTCGCGTTAAACACCCCTAGCTACGCGTTATTAACGCGTTAAGTCGTTACTATTAAGTTACTAGGAGCCGGTATTTAAGCAGCTAAAAGGTCTCCTGCGGTTACAATTAAATACCAACTTTAATGGCCAAGGACACGTGCCTAGGAAGGCTTTAGAATATCTTACCCCTCTAACCTTTTTAACTAATACGGAGTTGTATAAGCTACAGAGACAACCTTAGTTAAGACTTAGCCTAGGGCTGCGAGGAACGAAGTTAATTAAGACTTAGCCGTAACGCTGCGATAAATGACATTAATAGATACCCAGACTACTGCTGCAATAACCACCCCAATTAATACTAAGCTGTATAAGGAAAGACGAAATTAATTAGGAAGGACTTGCTGGCATTATGCTGCTACCCTAAAACCCCAAACCCAATAACCAAACAATTGCGTTAATATGCCTACGATTGAACCCAATAACCTATTGCGCCAATATACCTACGACACGAATCTCCAACTTATCTATAAACGCCCTATAGACACCCGTTAAGTTCGTATTAATAACCACCGTACCTAATTAACCCGAACCTCACTATTAACTTAGATAGTCCCTTAATCTTACAGCCGAAAATATCTATAAGTATTATAGTCCTACGTATAGAGTACTAGGAACCTAGGGAAGAATTTAAGTAATTTATGACACTTTTAATTAGGAGAACAAATTAGGAGAATTATTCCAATTTATAGCACTCTCCAATGGCTCTGTAGATGAGCCTATTTATCTTTATAACCTCTTACGAACTATTAACGCATTTCTCTTAATAGCTATTTATATAACCTTCTATAAATAAAACAGCCTACTATTATAAAAGTGTGTCTTGCTAGTTGTTAATAAGAACCCGAATATTAATACGTACCCTCTTAATACTATTTATTAACTGCCCTTAAACTACCTACTACTTAACGGCAGTCCTCCTTAAACAATAATATGTGAATCTGCTCTCTAATAGCATCTTATTAAATCAAACGCTATATAACAGCTTACCCTTATATAACTATGCTTAAATATTAAAGCATACTCTTTTTTTAATACCTTTAACTCTCTAATAAGAATTAAAATATTAATATATACCTTTTCGATGCCTCTCTAATAACGATTTAATATACTAAGTTATAATGGCATTCCTATAAGTCCTTAATTAACCCTAGATATCTGCTACTTATAATAATATCCTTAGTTAAATATAAGTATTTAAATACGCCTGTCAACTCTATAGCGTACCTTTAAATCTCCTAATAATACTTAAACACGTTTACTATTTTATAACAACCTATTTTAAGAATTATAAGAATATTAATAGACTATATACCAATACCATGATCGATTCCTGTTAAATTATTAAATATACTATAATTAACAGTATACTTTAACTAATTAATACCTTAACGAAAATCAACCTATTGGCGTGTCTTCCTTAATACCCTACTTATATAATAACTGGTTAAATATGCTATAATTAACAATATACCTTTAACTAATTAATTAATATCTTAAACTACTTACTAATTGACGGTAGACCTTAAAAAACTAATAGATAGATCGCGCCGTTACGCCTATAATTTAAATATGATTTAAATACAACCTAACTACATAATAGCGCCGGTATGCCTGCTATTACAACTTTAACAATAACTATATAAGTTTGTTAATAACTAACTACCTCCCTTACTAATTTAATCGTCTTCTTCTCCGCCTATAGTAATCCTTTTTAACTAACACTAAGCTATACATACTAAGGAACGACTATAGTTAATACTAAGTTATATAAGCTTTACCTCAGGCATTTTGTAATAGGACTAGCCCAATTACAATAGGAATGTCTCGGTGAAACACTCGACAGATAAATTCCGAAGCTTTAACTGAATTCTACCAAAATCTATTAAAGACCGCGTGCGCATATGCGCACGCATTAACCACCAAGCCCCTGAATATTTAATTATATAATTCTCTTATTATTCCCTTCTCTTCTTTACGCAACGTCTTGTACTCTACAAGAGCTATATACCCTTAGATTTAGATAGAATTTATATTATTCCTTTAAATCTTAGCTAAAGCCTCTTTATGCCCTCACATTACGTTGCGTTAAAATAACTACTATTAAAATAGCAAACGAACCTAAATCCCTTTTAATAACTATAAGTATTATAACCCTAGTTAGGGAACAATTAACTATAATATAATAGTCCTTTATAGACGCCTTAGCTTAGCAGCGGGCTATACTAAAAGCCTAGCACTAGTAATTAATAGAAGCACTCTATAAAGAACTCTGCAATATTAAGGCATTTATATTGTAGACCCTAACAGTAACACCTATAAATAAGATTAAAATAATGGTACCTAAACCTGACCTATTAAATGTAAATACTAAACTAATAACGATAGCTTAACCTATACCTATAGCGAACCTAGTACCTACTATAAAATTTAATGTTGGTATGCTTTAACAACGTGCAGAATACATATATCACAATGATATATGCTATGCGGTGTTGTAGATAGATGTTGTCTTCCAATATGAAGAAGGGTGAGGAACTTAAAGTTCCTTACTACACTAGTGCTATGGTAACACGTGACGGCAACTTGCTACACATGGCGGCAATTTGCCTCCTATTGCAATGCAATATATTCTAGCTACACTGGGAGTACTTTAGAAAATATGGAGGACTAGTATCCTATAACTGTGCAGTTCTGCAATCCATATATATACACTTCTCTTTCTTTTCTTCTTTTCTTTCTTCCTTCCTTCCTTTCTTATGCCTTTATATCAGTGCTATTGTCAGTAGCACGTTCTACCCATTCTACTGTCTTTAACTCGATTCGGTTTGTGTTAATAAGTCGCTTAAGAGCTGATGACGGTTTGCTTTTAGTTATAGCGTCCGCAGGGTTACTGTCTCCATTGATTTACTTAACTTTAGCTATTTCACGTCTTTTATATAACTGATATAGGTATATAATATCAATCATAAGTCTCTTCTCCTGTATAGTTCCTAGTTTAATAAGGCATTTGTAGATTAACTTTAAATTAGTATAAAGGATGAGTGGTAGGCTGATATTAAGTTGCAATTTAACTATGGCCTTAATTGTAGCGCTAATGTTAAAACCATGGGCTATAGCATATAATTTAGAGGCTAGTATACTTCTAGTAATTCTCTTACACTTAACTAAGGACCAGTAGACAATATTCGCCTTATTTAATAAGTCTGCTAGTACCAGGATGTATCTAATCTGTAATAAAAGATCCTTATTGTTTGCAAATAAGGAATTAGTAAATATAAGTAGTTATAATATCTCTATGTTGAGTTTAACAAAGTTTAAACCTCTTATTGGGTTCTTAATTTGCTACTAAATCCTCTTATTAAGTAGTTTTGCGTCTTTCTTATTAGGGTTGATTACCTAGGCAGCGTAGGATAAATCAAAAGAAGCTTCAGGCTGGCATATGGACGCAATATAAGCTCCTCTTGCTCGTTGGGCGATATATTGGTCCTTAAGTATAAGTGCTATATAAACAGTGCCTCTGGAACTAGTTGTTGTAATAGCTTCCTTAATATTAACAAGGGTTAAGTTCTAGCATTGGCGCTCCTACATAAGTGTGATTATATAATCCTGTTATTAGATAATGCCTCTGTTAAACTTAATTGGGTGTTCCGGTGTAAGTTGTTCGCGTTCCTTAGTTAGGAACTTAGCTTTCTTAATCTTCTCCTATTTTAAAGCTGCAAAGACTAAGTTGGCTAGTAGGAGGGTGTTATTAGTCTATAAACTAACTATTCCGAAATTTGTAGGGTTATTAAGATGGAGTAAGCAGGGGTTATAAGTAGATTGGCTTATATTTAGTTCTTTAATATAGTAGTTATAGTAAGTCTTAAACTAATAATTGCCTGCCTTAGGAATGCCGTATAAAGGTCTAATAACCTTTAGAATTGTGCCTTATAAGACTCCAAGTGCCGTACTAAGTTTGAGAGGTGCCCTGATATAGAAGTCTCGATTTAGTCTTGTAGCTAATTATACATAGGCCTGTAAAATATCTCGTAAGTAGAGATGTGTGCCACTGTTTTAAGTTATGGCCGTAATACAGAGAATAAGGCGTTGGCTAACTTGTTAGATTATAGGTAATTAGGTTAATATAAGGTTTTTTTCTAGGTTATTATATGCCTGTATAACTAGTCTTAACTTCTCAAAGGCTTTATTAGAACTGGGGTTCTTAATCTCGTCAATAAATCTAGAGTTAAATACTCTGTTACTTTGTGGTATATCTTTGGGGTTAACTAGTTCGAAAACTCCTTTCTTAAGTAATCCCTTAATTTCCTTTTGGCGTAATACTATAAACTAATTAGACTTTATAAGTTGATTATTATCCTCATCTTATAGATATATTAAAATGTTCGCGGTACTAGCTTTAATAGGGTACTTACATGGTCTACCTCTTCTACGCTTAACGGGTTGAGGTCTAGGCTCAGTTTAAGGTAGGGGTTTAGGTTTAGTTTAAGGTAGGGGTTTAGGCTTAGTTTAAGGTGGTTCGATTTTATCGTCTTTTAGTTATATATCCTCTATAATCTCAGGGTCTACTAGATATGGTTTTACAACCGTACTACGGAAGTTAGTGGGTCTATAGGGAAGTTATATAGTATAGGTCTTATTTTCAATGCTAAGTAGGTTATGTGGACTAGACCAGTAGCTAGGTTAGCCTATAGGTCCTTCTCTCTATACTAATACGGGTGAGTTAAGTGGTAGGTTATAGATTGCAGTTATTTTGGGTCTGTTGCGTATATTAAGGGCATCTGCTACTTAGCGCTTAGCTCTAAGCTTCTTAACTTCTTCTATAGCCTTTTTAAGAGCTGCTGCTCGTTGTATAACTATAGGGTTAGGTGTGTCGGATTCTACTATACATGGGTAAGCTCCAAATACTAGTAAGGTGGGTATAAGACCATTAGGGCCTGCGGAATTGTTAATTACTTTAAAGGCCATTTACAGGGCCATATTCTTACTAATATCTAGCAGTTTTGCAGTAATGATATAGTATATGCGACGGAGGGGGCTATAGTAGCGTTCTACCATTCTAACTAAATTGTGGGCTTCGACAGGTATACTTCTTATAACTATTCTAAATATTATGGCGTATTGTTTGAATTCCTTGCTTATAAAATTCTTGCCTATATCGTGTGTGATAATATCAGGAGGTCCTAGGTATGTGTTAATCTAGCATATTTATAATACATCCCATATATGCTTGGCGCTGATGTTTTATGGCTATCTGCTAGCTTAAAATCGTGTTCCTTTATTAATAATATATAAAAGGGGTGCGCTATTAATATACATAATATTAACCATAATTAAATAGTTGAAATTGATATTATTATATAAGGTAAATCTAAATCTACCAAGCGACTTTTTATGTTTTTAATAATAGTGGTAGTAGCGTGTGAGATAATCTAAGGTCTTGCTATTAACATTATGCCCTAAGCGTTTAAGTATTTGTATAAAACGCTCAGCTAAAGGGTAGCCAAAACGGCGATACAGTCGCTTCAATTCTACGTTAGTAAGGTAGCAGGGGTTTTGTTTAAATAACTTAGTTAAATAAGTATATAGGGATGTGTTTTAAAGTAGGAAAGGGTGGCCAAAGCGATATATGATGGGTACTTCGCTCTAAGGGGTGATTAGTATATTTTTTAGGTTGTTATAGTATACTTATAGGTGATCCATGTCTGCCAAGTAAAGTAAAAATGGGGTGTTGACCTTGATAATATAAAACTCAATTATGCCAATTAGGGTAATTACTTTAGCTAATCTAATTAATAAGGTTGATCTAATACCGAACTATACGTTAACTATGCCTTGTGTGGTGGTATTAAGCTGTATATTAGTATTAAGTCTCTAGAATGCCAAGAATTGGCCATATCCTGCTATAAATTGTTTGGATGCTTCTGTGTTAATCATTATACCTATAAACTTGTCTGCAGTATAGCGGGACGTGGATGTGGTTGTATTGTAGGTAAAGGGGTCCTAGTCGGTTATAAAAGGTACTATATTGTCTATAGTTATAACTAAATGGCCAAAGGCTTTATTAGCTAGGGTGGCGGCTATAGAAATTACTTTCTGCTATTCCACTTGGCCGAGGGAGGTATAGTAGTAATTAATATTTAGTTATAAGTTCTTGTCAGTTGCCTTATAACTTACATTAATAGTTAGTGCTTAAAAAGCTTCCTTAAGCTCTTCTTCTAAGTTAGTATCGTTATCCTTGTAATCTATAATATATTAGTTAAGTTGTTTCTTAAATTGGTCGTTGAATTTGCCAAACCTGTCTCTATTAGCAGTTCTAAACTTGGCTTTGGACTCTTCTTGCTCCTCCTTAGTATATCTCTATAAGCGACATCCTTCCCTATTATATATAAAGCAACGTGGTTTCTTTCGGTTGCGGTTATATAGAGGGTTGTTACGGTTGCTGCGGTCATAGTGGTTATCTCTTTTATAGAACTGTCGGTCTGTAAAGAAGGCTTATATCTTCTCCATATACTCTTTTTTGTATGCTATAATAGACGATTAAAGTTTATTAATAAGGGCTCTAAGGTTATCCGGTGGGTTAGAGACTACATATCTGCATACTAGTATTCCCTGGCAAGAAGTAACAATTTTGTTATAAAGAAAGTCTATGGTTTGTAAGGTAGGTCTAAGGCTATGCTATAGTTAATAAAGTCTATAGATTAATAATTGGAGACATTTGCTTGTTAACTTATCTATATTTCCTGCTATTACTGTTATAAGTGTAATGGTGTTCCACTTATCTAGGTTCTTGCATTGAAATCCTAGTCTTTTAAAGAAATTCTAAAGGTGCTCGCAAGCTTTGGCAAATGGTAGGCGGGACAGTTGGTTTATGTAGAAGTGGTCCAAAGCTAGTCCTTTTAGCATAGTAGGGAATGCCTTAAGGTAGGCTTCTTAGGGTACATCCGCTCAATTGCAGATGTCATAGAATATTGTTAATTTGTAGTTAAGGCTTTTGTTTATGCTACTGTATTTCTGCTCCTCTATATATATCTTGGCTGCGTTCGCAATTTCCTTACTATAGCCGGTTATAGTAATAGGGCGGTTCTCCTTATCTGTAGATTATACGTGGAGTTGCTGTGTTGTTATTATAGGTTAAGGCGTAGTAGATAGTGTAAAAGTGGACATAGTTATAGATTGAGGTATAATAGATAGTGTAAAGGTAGAGGTAGTTAGTGTACCGGTTAGTTGGGTTACGGTAGCTTTAGCTTATTATTACTCCTCTAAGGTACCCTCTGTTATGTATACCTTAATCAATCTTAATAGCGTCGGTCCATACTTATTATTGGCTAATTTAATCATCTCTCTGCTCTATTTAATTTGGTCTTCTTCTTATACTATATTATATAAAGACTAAGGGAGTGTTTTGTTTTGTTTATAGTTAATATTAACCTATACTCCTCTGATGTTTAGGCAGTTATATAGTTGCTAAAGCCAGTATAAGGGGATTTACGTAAAGATATTAACCGTAAAGTCCTTAAAATCTCCCTGGAATGATTTCTAGAGTGTTAAGTTGAGCTAGTTATATATCTCTGTGTATAGGTACATCTTGCATTATAGGTAGTTAGTTAGTTCATCTTTAGAGGCTTCTATTAGGTTAATCCTATTTTCCTATTTAGCTACTTCTTCCTTCTAGTCTTTCTCTATTCCTGACATCTTGTTTATTATATATTGTTTAGGTAAGTGAGGGTAAAGGTAAGGGTGTTCGAAAGGTAAAGGTAGGGAAACGGTTGAGGAGGCGGTTAAGGAGGCGGTTGAGGAGACGGTTAAGGGGATAGTTCGAGTTAATTGAGTAGGGTAAAGTGCTCTGCGCAGTAGTCTTCTGAAATAGATAGAACGAGATATCTAGAAGTTGTTATGGATACCAGATAAGTACTCCTAGGTAGTTTCTCTTCTTCTCTTTAACTGAAATAGGCTGATATAAAAGGTGGATAAGTACAACTATCTTCTAATCTGCTGTAAGGTGGACAGTATAACTGTCTTTTAAGCTATCTGCGTGTTTCCTAATCTATGCGCGCTTACTAATCAGTGTTGGTATGCTTTAACAATGTGCAGAATACATATATCACAATAATATGTACTATGCGGTGTTGTAGATGGATGTTATCTTCTAATACGAAGAAGGGTGAGGAACTTAAGGTTCCTTACCACGCTAGTGCCGTGGTGACACGTGACGGCAACTTGCCTTACGTAACGGCAACTTGCCATACGTGGTGGCAATTTGCCTTCTATTGCAATGCAATATATTCTAGCTATATTTAAAAAGCTCTCTAATCCTCTAATATTTAATAGAAACCAAAATAATTTATATCCCTTTATAACTAAGCTCCATCTTAAACTCTTAACAAACTATAATTAGTACCCTACTAAGGCTAGTAAGGTTAGCTATAGAATGTCTTATTTAAGTAAGGACGCTATATAAACTATAAATCCATTCTTCTGTAATAGCACTTTTGTTAATTTTAAAACCTTTATCTCTCTACTAAAACGAATATATAATAACGCCAGCCGTAAATATATAGCTGTTACTAAACTTAAAAACCTATAATAATGGAACCAAGACTTTACTAGCTTCTTTTTAGAATTTTTAGGCCTTATTAGCAAACTAGATTAAAACAAAGCCACTAAAGTCACTGCCCTTTAACAAGCTATTTTAGATAAAATTAGAGCCTAGTTAGTAGGTAGGGAACTACTAAAAAACCTATCTAAATTTACTATAATATATTAACAAATTAACAAGGACCTTTAATATAATAAACAGACTTATTTTTTAAAGTTAACTACACCTTGTGTTTAAAACTCTATAAACCTAGTATATGCCCTAAAGTATAATCCTTCTTTTAGACCTTAAAGCCCTATATATAACCCTATAGACCTTAATACCGCTTAATTCTATATACCCTTAGGAACCAATAAACAAAGAACACGAGCTATAAATAGAGAATGTTTTAGATGCGGTAAAAAAGGATATATTTAAAAGTACTGCCAAACTTACCCTTTTAAAAAGGTCCGCCGTAGTTCCTTCCCCTCCTTAAATTATACCTATTCCTTAAGTTATACTTATCCCTTAAATTATACCCACCCTATAAATTATACCTATTCCTTAAGTTATACTTATCCCTTAAATTATACCCACCCTATAAATTGTACTTAGGCGCTATAAAGCACCTTGCCTTTAGTTAACTTAACAAACAAATTATCCTAAAACCAAGTTGCGCCTTAGGATAAAAAGTGGAAGAGTATAAGTATCTAGGCTCTTCTAGCGCTAATATATAGCATAACTCCCTTAATATACTTAGTAAAATTTAAATATTTAGAAAATAAAAGGAGGTATAAATCCTAATATATAGTAGAGTCACTAGTATAGGCTTTATTAATATAAACTATACAAAAACTTAACGCCTAAATTTAAAGAAATTTAATAAGCCCCAAGGCCTATAAAGCTTTAATAGCAAACCCTTAATATATAGCAAAATAACGCATTACGCCCTAGTAAAAATATGGATAGGTAAATACCTTAAACATATCTCCCTATTTATTATACCCCTAAAGCAATATAAAGTTATACTTAGATATAGATAGCTAAAGCAATATAACCCCTTAATTAGTTGGGTTAAAGAAATACTAAAGTTCTATATAACTTACTACTAAAGCTTGTTACGGCGCTGGTGGAAAACGGTGGATTATGGTAGACGTTATGGTAGACGCCGAGTCACGTGAGTCCACGTGACTAGAGGACCGCATAAAACTTTGCACGGCGCTGCTATTCTTCTCCCTTCCTTTCTCTAGCTTTGGATTCTCGTTTATAGACTACTAATTGTACAGGCTTGCGCGTCCCTCATGCCGTGCTCGTGCCTCGATTAACTGAGTCGCTAACATTATCCAAAGCTCGTCACTACTCTTCTTTCCTAAGAAGGAACTTAAAAATATCTATAAACTACAAATAGGACAAGGACACAGAAAAGGACCTAAAGGACACTAATAGAACAGAACAGGACCCTAAGGACAGAACAGACCCAAAAGAATATAAACAGAACGCGAAACCTAAGAATAGGACACGCATAGACCAGAACCCCTAGAAAATAAACAAACACTGGAAATTACCCAATACCCCTACCGCCATGCCAAGAAATACAGCAGCTAGCAAAGCCGCTGTAGGACCTATAAATACCTCTAATAGTAAAACAGTCGCTGTTTTAACCCCCCAGGAAGAACTTGTAGCAGCTAATACTGAAATTAAACGGCTTTAAGAGCTGCTTAAAACCAGAGACACCCCTATACCTAGCAAGGAGTCATTAGACACCTACAGACTTGCTATAGTCCTTAAGGCCCTAGCCTAATATACAGCATTAGCATTATTGCGGTCTGCAAAGGTCGCGGACCCTTTATTACTTACGGACGGAACTAACCCTACGTTTAACAATTGGAAGCTTTAACTACAAGATAAGCTTAAAGTTAATACGGACCACTTCCCTACTGCTTAAGCTAAAATGGCCTACGTCTTTGGCCGTACCGGCAGAAATGCACAGATGTATCTATGTCCGCGATATACCTAGGACTTAGCAGACCCCTTCCTCTCTAAAGAAGAGATAATGGACTACCTGTCTTCTATTTATAAGGACCCCTTTAAGATATAGAACGCCCGCCTTAATTATAAAGCCCTTAACATAAAAATAATAGAGACCTTTTTAGCCTTCTAGACCCGCTTTCTGCACCTAGCCGGCTAAGCCTAAATTCCCCATAAAGACCTAATGCTAGACCTCTTTAATAAGCTCACCCTAGACCTATAGCGCGCCATACTACCAGTTTTTACTACTATACAGACGCTAAAGGTACTTACGGACCACTGCCTGGCTATTAATTAAGGCCTTTGTTAAATTAAGGTACGAGCTAAGCGGTATAAAGCCAGAAACTCTTTAAACCAGACCACAAGCGCTACAAGAACGGCCTGTAGTGCCCTAGCATAATCGGCAACTCTTACGGCACCAGCCGTACAGCCCGCCGTCAATTTAGCAGCTAGCTGCGCAGCTAGCCCTGCCGCGGGTCCGGCGCATGCTCGGCCTACGTACAGCGACCCCCGCAGATAGGCTCTTAGTAATTAAGGGGCTTGCTTCTTATACGGCCAGAAGGACCACTTCAGTGCTTTTATCCATATTCAGTATTGATTAACGATTATTGAATATTAAATATTGACGGTCAATATGCAATATCAATACGATATGTTCAATACTGAAAGTTATTGAATATTGACAATTTTTGGAGTTGAGGTAGTAAAAATTTATATAGATGCCTTGGTAGATGACTCTGGCCCCTAAGCGATACGTGCGTATTTTAAATTTATTAGGTAAACTTATATAAAATTAAAATACACTAACATTAAATGTTGGTTTACAGAATATTGCATGCCACATCGTTAGTTTTTACGCGCCCTATATACACCCAATCTTTAACTACCTTATCTTTAACCAACGCCATGCCTTCCTCATCTACTAATACAACAGACGACGATAATATATCTACCTCTGCTATTTCGGAGCTTGATTCGGATCAGTTTACCTACTCTGGCGATAGCAACGCGTCGAGTAACTCTACACTAAGTACACCAGGTGTAACTTCCTCTTAATTACCTCGTAAAAGACAAAGACTTACTACTACTTCTACTTGGTAATTTGCCCGCGATCCTCTTCCTTATAAAGCTACCTGTGATGGCAGGAATCGAATCTGGTACTGCTTAATGTGCAAATGGGACTCTGCCTCTTTGACATCCGTTCGCGCCCACTTGACAAAAAGCATGGTATAGAGGTTTAAGCTAGAGAGGTCAAAGCAAAGCGACTGCGGCAGGAACGCCTTACAAATATACTAAGCAAATTGGAAGGCTCTAAACAGCTTAAACGTAAAGCTTAAAAAGAGCAGATCCTTTAAGGCGCTATTAATCGCGAGGCCTTTAACGAAGCTCTTATATAACTAATTACTGTACGCAATCTACCGTACAATGCGGCTACCTGGCCAGAGCTACACGCGTTACTTATGACGGTTAATTATACTGCTAAGGAAGTTGCAATTAATGCGGTAGGAACTATACCAAAGCTAATTAAGCAATCGTACTTAGTATATCGCAAGATCCTAAAAGAAAAGCTTTAAGGCTCTCTCTTAAAAATCCACTTTTTAATTGATGTGGATATTACCAAATTACCGCTCCCTCTAAGCGATCGTCGCCCATTTTATTAACGCGGAAACAAGGCAGTTACGGAAGGCTCTACTTGCTCTACCAGAGCTCCCCTTATATGGTGGCGAAGACTAAGCCAATACCTTTCTTCAAGTTACTGAGAGCTATGGAATTCTAGATAGAATTGGCTATATTTACGGCGACAATCATGGCGCGAACAATAAGATGTGTCGCCATATATCTGCGGGCCTTAAGGCAAGAGGACTCCCCTACTGGGACCCAGTTCACCACTAAATTTGATATAGTAGCCATATTATTAATCTTGCCCTTTAAGCCTTCCTCTACCTTAAAGATAAAGACGCGATTAACGAAGCCGTTTGGCAAGTCTTACTTAATAAGAATTTAACAATTAACAAGAAGCTTGTATAAAAGATAAAGGAAGTAAAGGCTGCAGGCTAGAGGGAGATTGGTACGCTTAGTAAAGTTCACAACCTTATTATACATATTCGGGCGTCGGAAGCTCGCTATAATAAGTTTAAAGCCTTGGCCAGGCGATTAGTTCCTTTAGATAATGGTACTTAGTAGAATTCGTGGTTTACCGTACTTAAGGTTATTAAGGATGAGAAAGTTTAAACGGCGATTAATACGTACTCTCGGAACTGGTATAGGGAAGTAAAAGATGACTACCTCTCACCTAAAGATTGGCAGATTATTGACAACACGCACGCCTTCTTAAAGCCGTTCTATGAGGTTACAATAATGAACCAAAGCGACTTCTTATTAATTAATCAAACGCTATATACTATAGATATTCTTATTAAACACTTCGAGCGTTCAAAGGTAAGCTTTTTAGAGGCTATTAAGGCTCTGCTAATTGGCAATATTTAGGATCAATATCGCCCAAATCAATGCCTTCTCTCTGCCATTATTACTAGCTGGTATACCTTTGACAAATACTATAAGCTCACTGATAATACCTCTACGTATGCAGCCTTAATCCTACTTCACCCCTCGCGTCGGAAGACTTATATTGAGAGACACTGGAATAAGAAGTGGCACAAGCAATCATTTACTGCAGTGAGGAAGCTTTGGGAGGACCACTATATGGAACGCTTAACTAGCTCTACGGCTTCCAAATCTACTGAATCTACTGAGCCTTCTGAAACCGAACTCTACATGCGAATGCTTAACGTCACTGGTAGTGTTAAGGAAGAGTATAAGGAATTCATTAAAGGAAAGCCCACCTTAATACAAGGCACAGCTCTTAACTGGTAGCTTAATCCAACTCACTAAGCTGACTACCCACGACTCTCTCAGATGGCTATTAATATATTATCTATTCCATTTATGTCAACAGAGGCCGAGCGAGTATTTTTAGGCGCACGGCGAACGGTCTCATGGGACCGTATGTTACTCAGAAGCACGAATATTGAGCGTACGGAATGCTTAAAGAGTTGGTTGCTCAGTAATATTACGGCTAGGGGAGGGCTTGTGGCAACGGGCGTAATGGAAGACGCTTTTGACGTCTTGGCAAATTAAGAAGGAGAGCCTAAGAAGCTACTACCAACTACACCAAGCCAAGGATCGTGAAGTTGGCGATAGTGGTAAGAGTAGGGGTGAGAGGGCAGCTGTATTTTGGAGCTCTACTAAGGCCTAGGGCAGTATGGAGCTTAACTATAACTATATTACTATACCGAGACTTTACATAAGTAATTTGGATTCAATATTTAGTAAAATTTTAATATAAAATTTGGTTTCAATATCAATATCAATACGGTCTTATATTGATATTGAATATTGATAAAAGGCCTAGACCACTTCGCCAAGGACTGCCCAATAAAGGCAAAAACGGACGAGGTTCTGTTAATACAGGAGGACAGTATGGAGTCGGAAAAAGAGGAACCCTAGAGGAAGACTCCTCTCTAGGGTTAAAAGGGATTAACATGTCACATATTAATCTGGGTCAGCTAGTTGGTGGAAGAAGCTGCACTATCCCTTATACTTTATTTTGTAATAGATATTAAGTTTTAACCTCTGCTTTAGCTGACTCTAGAGCGAATGCCTTTACCTTAATAGATACTTAGTGCGCTATAAAGCTGGCCGAATTTTTAAATGCGCCCCTTAAGGAACTGCCTAAACTAGTTCCTATTCGCGGGTATAATAGAAGAATAGGGCCACCTATTATAACTATCTTATGGATCCACCTCTGTGTTAATAGACGAAGGTAGTATAACGTCCCCTTTCTTATTACGGACCTGGGAAGCCATGATATAATCTTAGGAAGAAAATAACTAGCCTATTTAGGCTTACAGCTTAATGTATAGAATAGACAGCTCCTCTAGCCTAAATCTCTACCCCTAACCCCTTCCTTTATAAAAGAAATTAGTATTACAATAGAAAACCTTATACGGCCCTAGATTAATACTATTTACTAGGCTAATGCTATGCGCAGAGACTAGGCCTTTAAGAAGGATATACGTCTTAATCCTTAATAGATCCGTATACTATACCGCCCCTAGACTGTATATATTACGCCATCCATACTAGAGACCTAGGAAGTTAGTAGTGACCTAGCTAAGCCCCCCACAAAGAACCTAGGCCCTACGCAGCCCCAAAGGAAAACCAGGGATATTGGACGCCATACTAAGCTAATAGACAGGAAGGATAACTTACAGAAAATGGAATATAAGCTGAGGAAGACTATACACCCTATACCGCAAGATACAGCCTAATAAGCGTCTGTAAAGAAACCTACGGACCTCCTACTAGTTGATATCTGCTGCATTAGCGCTGTAGGATTCTACCAGAACTTGGTTCAGCCTAATACCATTGCCTTTATAACTAGCCTATACAAAATTAATCAAATGCTTAAGGAAAAGGAAAGTAAGCTTAGCGGATAGGAAAGCAAGCTTATAAATAAGGAACTAGTAGAACAAAAACTGCCCAATTAACACTAGAAATTCAAGGACGTATTCTCCAAGGCAGCGTTAGACATACTTCCGCCTTACTAACTATATAACCACAAGATCAAGATTAATTAAGGTAAGAAAAGCACCCTTAGCTTTAGCCCTCTCTACCCACAGTCTATCGCCAAATTGTAGGCCATAAAGCAGTACCTTATTAACAACCTTAATAAGGGCTTTATTAAGCCTAGCCAAGCCCCTTTTAACTCGCCTATTCTCTTTGCCAAAAAGCTAAATGGAGGACTGCGCTTCTGTATTAACTACCATAAGCTAAATAATATAACTTATAAGGACCGCTATCTACTACCCTTACTTAATAAGACTCTTACCTAAATAAGTAGAGCTAGGGTCTTTATAAAGCTTAATATCCGCCAGGCCTTTTACCGAATTAGGATAGACCCCGGGTCTAAAGAGCTTACTATATTTTAAACCCGTTACAGAATATATAAATATAAGGTACTCCCTTTTAGACTAACCAACGGACCAGTTACGTACCAGTGGTATATAAATAATGTACTCTTTAACTACCTTAATAACTTCTATACGGCCTACCTAGATAATATTATAATTTACTCTAAGAATGAGCTAGAACATAAGGAGTATGTCTATAAAGTCCTACAACGGCTCTGCAAGGCTAGTCTCCAGGCTAATATTAAGAAGTCGGAATTTAGTATTAAGCGTACAAAGTACCTAGGTTTTATTATTAGTATAGATAGAATTAAGGCCGACTTAGAGAAAACAGCTGTAATTAACCAGTAGACACCCCCACGGACCGTAAAGGGGGTATAATTATTTTTAGGTTTCTATAACTTCTACCAATACTTTATTAAGAACTATAGCAGAATCACCTGACCTCTTAACCGCCTTACTAGGAAAGACCAGCCATTCTACTTTAACACTATATATATGCAGGCCTTTAATAAGCTTAAAAAGCGGCTGGTATCGGCTCCCCTACTTGCCTACTTTAACCCAGAATGGCCCTTAATGCTAGAAACTGATGCCTTAAATAGTACGATAGCCAGTATTTTTTCCCAGAAGCAACTGGACGGAGAATAGCACCCTATTATATACTATTTAAAGACTATAATAGATGCCGAGCTAAACTACTATATCTATAACAAAGAAATGCTGGCTATTATCTCTAGCTTTTAGCACTGGCGTATATA
>Ga0307507_10004968_pt1 | contig 22600 bp, 5 predicted proteins | sample 7_EM_MG_FD_207223 | JGI IMG/M metagenome (GOLD analysis project Ga0307507, IMG submission 207223) | Populus trichocarpa ectomycorrhiza microbial communities from riparian zone in the Pacific Northwest, United States - 7_EM | ecosystem: Host-associated > Plants > Roots > Unclassified | place... | reverse complement strand
CTATAGTAAAGTATGCTCTAGCTATATCTATAAGCTAAGGTGCTATAAGTAGTCCACAGGTCTTTAAGGCCTTGTTTAGTATCCTATCTAGTCCTAGTGCTATATTATTTAAAAGGCGGCTAATAGTTCTAGCCATTTCCTCTATTGTTATGTTGCTGTTAACCTATAGGCAAGTCACTAGTGTTTTACCTATAATGTTACTAAGGTCTGCTAGAGCTGGTTAGGGGAAGAACCTTTCTATAAGGATCTTTACCTTCTTATTATTATTATTAGTGGCCTATAATTCCCCTACTCTTTATAGGGGTAGTAGGTATAGATCTTCTACTAGGCGTCCTGCCTTTTTCTTTATTTATTTTGCTATGGCCTAAAGGCCCTTATTATAGGGGAGGCTTAGGTTAAAAGTATGCTTATTTATAAACCGTCTCTAGTTATTCCTTACTTCTTTTTTTAGGGTGTTCTTTAACTGGTTTCTTATGTCTTTATATTATCTCTCGTCTTTAGGGTTATGGCTGCTTATATATTTTCTTCTTGCTTATTATTGGCTGGCAATAAAAACCGCGTATTGTGCGGACCATATATATTATATATAGGGGCCCGGTTATAAAACTAGGCAGTGCTCTTTTAGCCTATTTTTAATTACTGCCTAAATCCTTTCTAGTCTTTAGTTAATTTTCTTAAGGGTAGCTAATAAGCCTTGCTTATTTAGTATTAGGTGAATTTCTTCTAGGTCTTAAAGTTATTATTTAACTATACTAAGGAAGCTGTCTGTCTTAAGTTTTCTTATTGCGTATCTTTTACTATTTAGTTACACCTTAATATTTAGGTCTAGCTGTATTTAAATAGGGATATAGTCTAAGGTGAGTGCCTATTCTTCTTTAGGGTTACACCTTTTAAGTCTCTGGTATAGGCCTTTATCCATAAATATAAGGTTAATTATGCTTCTAGCGGTGCCTTATTGCCATATAATTACTCCTAGGGGGGTAGCTAGTTTAAGGCCCTAGATATCTATGGCTCTTAATAGGCACTTTGCCTATTATTTAGCAGTAATATAAATACCCCCCCACCATAGGTGGTGGAGGTTTATGTCTCCTAATAGAATAAACTCTGTGCCTTTGGTTTTTAGTAAGCTTATTACTAATATAATATTCTCTATTTATAGGACCCCTTTAACCCTAGAGTTATATATATTAATAATTTATACTAGACCCCTATATATCTGGATTATTATAACTGTAATGTCTAGGTTAACTGCCTGCTATAACTATAAGGATAGGCTGATAGCCTTGCTAATTATAAAGCACATGCATATAGCTACTTTTGGTTTATATAAGAGCTGGAATCCTTAGGGGCAGTATATTAATTATATATAGGTATTGTAATATGGTTCTTATATGGCAAGGATATAGTATTTCTCTAGGTCTAGACTGTTTAGTGGAGGCCTTATAAGACAGTGGTTTGTATTGCCGCAGTTATACTATATAATAGATAGGTGGTGGACCCCTAGTAAGGGTTCTTTGTCTCTCCTTTATTTCTTACTTTTTCTATTTCTTACTTTTTCTATTTCTACTTTCTCTAGGATTTTTAGAACTTCTATCTCTTGTGTTTACACCCTAGTTACTACTTATTTTATATAGAGCTTTCTATTCCTGTGTCTTATATTCCTATTAGCGCTTCTATATCTAAATCTATTATTATCTCCAGTTCTTCCCCTAATCTCACTAGTTGGCTATATGCCCTTTATAGGTTGGCTGCAAATGTTATATTTGCCGCGTTAAGTCTAATTCTTAATTATCCTGGTCTTAAGCTTACTATAGCTGTCTATAGGGGCCTTCCTATGGGGCGTCCTCTCCCTTATATCCCCTATAACCCTTATATCCCTATTTAGTCTAGTAATATTATATAGCATCGCTTCTGGCCTATTAAGGCTTAGGATAGCTGGCCTAGCCCCCTAGTATTAAAGGTAGGGAATGCTGGGAAGGCACCTATATCCCCCTAGCTTATTACCTATTGTTTCCACTTATATAACCTAGTATGCAGTTACTCCTATAGCTATTAAGCCCTTGCCTTCCATCTCCTATATTTAATATAGTCTTCTCTTTCCTACGCCTTATGTGTGCTTTAGTGGCAGTTTATATATTTTATTTAGTCTTAATTTAAGCAGTGTCTTATATTATAAGGGCCTACACAGTGGCCGCAGCACACCTATACTACGCATGTGGATTGGGTATGTCCCCATTATACGCAGTAATAGCACCGTTCTAGGCGTAGTCTATAGTTATAGAGCCTTATATTATATATAAGGCCATTTATAATTATTCCTTTTTAAATAAGGAGTTTTCGCATTCCTAGTGTAAGTGTGCTAATAATAAGGGAGCCATGCATTTAACTAGCGTCTCCCTAGCGAGTCTCTGGCGACCCTTATATCCTCTTATTATTCTTATTATTTGCTTAGTTTACATTTTCCTATTAAAGCCATTGGATTTAGGTGATTTTAAGTCCTAATATAAGGCATTCTGTTTATCTTACTATCTCCTATATAATTGCTGTGTTGTCCGCCTAGTATCCCTTTTCTACCCTAAGGCTTAAGGGAACCACTGGGACTTTAACTAGGTAATCCTTACGGAGTACTTTTATACTAATATATTCTTCTAGCCTATCCCCTGCCCTTATAGCTTGTTCCTTTAACTATTAGTCCTTTAGGGTAACTCTAATATTTTTGCTCCTAAGGTGTTAGACTATAACAGCATTATAAACCTCTTTATAGATTTCTATAAGGACTTCTATTTCTAACTGTCCCCTAAGCCCCTCTACTTTTTCTATATTTAGTTATATTATAATTATATGCCTAGTTATTGTCTTAAGGGGGGTGGGTTCCCTATACTATAGGAGCGCAACTATAGCGGCCTAGGTGCAGTTCGCTAGTAAGGGGGGTTTTTATTTATTTTTAATTTTATTTAGCTGTTGGAGGATTTAATTAAGGGTTTACTGGAGGGGCGCCTAAGGTTTACTGGACTAGCGGAGCCATTCTACTAGCTATGTTAGTTTGTTATGGCTAACGGTTACTCCCCTACAATTCTGGATACTAGACGTGTCTAATAGGCTTTATATTTTGTCAGATGCCTTCTTAATGGAGGTATTTTTGCTTTATAGTGTGGTATTCGCCTATCTTTATTATGGAGGGCTATTACTAGGCGTGGTTCTGGCGGACACGCGTAAGTGCGAACCACCGTCGTTTAACGTGTGCCTCCCCTGTGATGTATGCATCTTAGGGGGGTTCTCTAGGTGTTTTTAGGGATCTTTTGGTTGGCTTTAGTCTTTTAGGCTAGGTGCAGCAAGAGCTCCTTTACTATTATATTACTATTATAAGTATCTTCAGTAATATATTAATAATACGCTTTATAAGTTTCTTAATGTATTTATTACCACGTATATTAATAATATCTTAATCTACTTGTCTTCGCTTTTTAAATATTAAAAATATATCTAAATAGTTCTTAAATGCCTATAAGACGTAGGCCTATAATGGAATATTAAGAAATACAATTTCTACGCGTCTAAAGTTACGTACTTAGGCCCAATTATATCCCGTAATAGAATTAAAATGGACGCCAAGAAAGTCCTAGTAGTGTATAAGATATTTAAGGATTTCTAGGATTTGCAAATTTCTATTATTAATTTATTAAGTACTTTTTAAAAATTGTTTAGCTATTAATAAACTTAATAAGGAAGAATGTAAGATTTAAATGGACTACTAAATATAAATAAGCTTTTAATAACCTAAAACATTATTTTATAACTACTCTAATTCTTACCTACTTTAACCCTAACCTTAAATATATTGTTAAAACAGATTCGTCTAATTATATACTAGGAGGAGTGTTATCATAATATAATAAGAACGGCGAGCTACGTCTAGTAGCCTTTCTCTCTTAAAAACTTGCCCCTACTAAATTAAACTATAAGATATACAATAAGGAACTGCTTGCAATTATTAGATGCTTTAAATAATAGCGCCTAGAACTTAAAGGATCGTTATTCCTAATACGCGTATTAATAGACTATAAAAACCTATAGTACTTTATAACTATAAAGCAATTAACATAGCGCCAAATTTATTAGGCTAAATACCTTTTATAATTTAACTTTAAGATTATATGCCGACTTAGTAAACTTAATTAGAAGCCTAACTTATTAATATAATAATTATAGGACTTACTCATAAACGCCTCTAACGAATGGATTATAAATTAATTACAAATTCTACTGCCCCCTAAACGCTTTAAGAAACTACGCCCTATATTTCTAAACGCGGAGCTTAATAGAAATAAATTAGAAATTAATAAATGGGATATAGATATTAATAAACTAATAGAGCACAAATATAAGAACAACCCCTAAATAGTAAATATAGTAAAAGCGATTTAAACAGGGAAATAATAATATAAGGATATTATACTCGCTAAATATAAAATTCGTAATAACTGATTATACTATTAATAGAAGATAGTAGTCCTGAATTCCAAACCCTTACAATTTAAGATACTCGAATTTATATACAACTCTCCTATAGTAGGATATCCTAGCTATATAAAGGCGTACGAAATAGTTTAATAAGCGTATTACTAGCCTATTGTAATAGGCGCTCCTAAAAGGTATATATTAGATAAGACAGATAAAGGTTTTACTAATATCCCACTAATGTCTTAGAGGAGATATAGTTAGATAGATAAGGGGTAAAGGGTTTTACTAGTGTTTTAGAAGGATTATAAAGGGAGCTAGTTCTCCTCTAGAGAATAATTAGCAATTAGTCTCTAAATAGAAGAGGTTAGAAAGCATTTATCCTTTAATATATAAGGCTCGTTTTACCTTTAACTTATCTTCTACTTATCTATAACTCTTATTCTACACTATTAATTAGATAATTATACGTTCCAGTTAAACTGGCCTCTTATAATTCTAATTGCTTATAATCCTTTACAGAAGGAACGTATGGCTATTAATTAATAATAATAGGCCATACCTCCTTACCCCCTAAAATGACGCCCTTATTATAAGAGGCTAGTAGAGTCTCCCCAAAGGAGCGTATCCCCTCTACTTATAAAGGAGTAGATTAAGAAGCTATGGCTAGTCCGTCTAACCTTCCAAGACCCTTAGAAATGATTACCACTAGGGAGTTATTAAAGCGGTTACTACGCGAGACCCTATAAAAAATAAAGGAGTTTGAGATATAATTAAGATAAGTTTATTAAAACTACTAAGAATAATTGTAAGGACAATTAGGAGAAGTATAGATACCCTAGATACGAAGCGGACTTAAAGGGGCAACGCTATACTATACTATAATATTAGATAAACCTAAATTCCGTATAAAGGAACCTAATAAGTATAATAGTAATAGTCTCTAAAACTGTAATTGTTTTATCTATTAATATAAAACCAAGTTTTAGCTAGATCTGAAATGTTACTCTAATAAGTATAATTAGACACTAATTGCTTCTACCTTTCTGCGTACAGTAGTACCGTTAAGAGTTTATAGATACGCTATAAGAAGAAACTTATTACACCCCTTAAATTTAGTAAACTTAAGTCCTAGTTAGTTAATTAGGTTTAAGACCCTACTAATTAAGGGATGAATTATAACTAGCGATATTATAATACCAAACAGTGAGAAGGCTAGAGTGTAGTCTAGTTTATAAACTACTTAAAAGAGCTAGAAGATAATATACCCTACTTAGACCTATAGGATAATACTATATAACTTTATTAGCTACTTGCTAAGTGTTAGTAGATATTCGTTTCGTATATCACGTGCGTAAAGCACGTGATCTACGCGACGCGCATATGTATTATCAAGACGTGTAGATAGAACGACAAGAATCCAACTACATACCGCACTGCACGTATATTACGTCTATTGCACTGTGTTAAAGCATACTAACACTAATTAGTAAGCGCGCACAGATTAGGAAACACGCAGATAGCTTAGAAGACAGTTATACTATCCACCTTGCAGCAGATTGGAAGATAGTTATACTTATCCACCTTTTATATTAGCCTATTTTAGTTAAAGAGAAGAAGAGAAACCACCTAGGAGTACTTGTTTGGTATCTACGACAACTTCTAGATATCTTGTTCTATCTATTTTAGAAGAATTACTGCGCAAAATACCTTACCCTACTCAAACAACTTGAACCGCCCCTTTAACCGCCTCCTCAACCACCTCCTTACCGCCTCCTTAACCGCCTCCTTAACCATTCCCCTACCTTTACCCTATAAACACCCTTACCTACCTAAATAATATATAAAATACAAGATATCAGAAACAGAGAAAGACTGGGAGGAAGAAGCAGCCAAATGGGAAGATGGAATTAACCTAACGGAAGTCACTAAGGACGAGCTGACTAACTACGTACAATATAAGATGTACGTATATACGGAGATACACGACTAGCTAGACTTAATACTCTAAAAATCATTCTAGGGAGATTTCAAGGACTTTACGGTTAATATCTTTACGCAAATCTACTTATACTAGCTTTAGAAACTACGCGATTATCTAAATACTAGAGGAGTATGGGTTAATACTAACTACAAACAAGGCAAGTCACTCCCTTAATCCTTATATAATATAGCACGAAAAGAAGACCAAACGGAATGGACTAGAGAAGAGATAAACGTACTTAAGAAAAAGGTTAACACTGGCATTAAGTTAAGAAGTATCCAGTATTATAAGACATACGGAACTCTAGAAGAGCAACAGCAAGACGTTCCTTAGTGCCTATGCTTTCCACTATACCTTAATCTATAATTACCTCTACCTTTACACCATCTGTTACGCCTTAACCTATAATAATAATACAGCAACTCTACAAACAACCTACGGACAAGGAAAACCGCCCTATCACTATAACTGGCTATAGAAAGGAAATTGCGAATATAGCCAAGATATATACGGAGGAGTAGAAATACGGTAGTATAAACAAAAGCCTTAACTATAAATTAACAATATTCTACGACATTTATAATCAAGCAGACGTACCCTAAGAAGCTTACCTTAAGGCATTCCCTACCATATTAAAAGAACTAGCTCTAGACCACTTCTATATAAATTAACTGTCCCACCTACTATTCGCCAAAGCTTGCGAGTACCTTTAGAATTTCTTTAAAGGACTAGGATTTCAACGCAAGAACCTAGATAAGTGGAATACTATTACACTTATAACAGTAATGGCAGAAAATATAGACAAGTCTATAAGCGAATGCCTCCAATTACTAATCTACAGACTTTGTTAACTATAGTACGGCCTTAGACCTACCTTACAAACCATAAACTTCCTTTATAATAAAATCGTTACTTCTTACCAGGGAATACTAGCATGTAGATATACAGTCTCTAACCCACCGGATAACCTTAGAGCCCTTATTAATAAACTCTAATTATCTATTACGGCGTACAAGAAAGAGTATACGGAGAAGACATAAGCTTTCTTTACGGACCGATAATTCTATAGAAGAGATAATAACTACAATCACAACAACCGCAACAACCGCAGCAACCCCCTATATAACCGCAACCGACAGAAACTACGTTGCTTCGTATATAACAAGGAAGGATATTACTTATAGAAACATACTAAGAAGGAGTAAGAAGAGTCTAAGACTAAGTTTAGAAATAAGTTTAAGGACCGCTTCTAGGAGTAAATAAAGCAATATATAATGGACTATAAAGGCGACAACAATAAGGACAATAATAAGGACGACAAGATTACCAATATATTTAACGCTCTGGTAATTAATATAGACCCTAACACTCTACTAAACAAGAATAACTAGGCTATAGTATACTATACTTTATACAGTAAGATTAAACTAGATAATGCGACCGCTATAGCTTTAGAACTAGCTAACAGAGCTTATAGCTATACAGTTACAACTATTAATACTATAATAGATGCATTCACTACTAACATAGACCCGTTTACGTACAATACAACCACACACTATACCTTAACAAACTTTATAGGTATAATAATTAATACTAGAGCCTCTAAACGTTCTACAGCAGAATATAGTTAATTTCTTGCACTTTAGAAGATTAATAAAGTACAATTAAACAAGTCTATAAGAGGCATAGTTAGCGTATAGTTTAGAATAGGTTCTACATCCTCTATTAGTTCTATTAAAGTAGATACACTAATAGATACAGTAAAGTTCCACGTTTTTAAAGTTAACACCCCTTTCCTACTTTGCCTAGCAGATATAGATAATTTATAAGTATACTTTAATAACCTAAAGAATATCCTAATAACCCCCTTAAAGACCGTACCAGTTATACGCCAATTTAGACACCCGTTTCTACTATAGGATACTTTATTATATGCGTTTATTATAGAGTCTTTTAATTAAAACCTATGCTACTTAACTAATATAGAATTATAATGCCTATACCAACGCTTTGGACATCTGTTAGTAGAGCGACTTAAGAGAATATTAAACCGCGCTAGCTATAAAAACGATGCTAATTAAAAGACCCTTAAGTATATTACCCGCTACTACTTATACTATTAAAAGCACGGAAAGTTACTAGGCAGATTTAGATTTACCTTAAAGGATAATATTAATTTCAACTACTATATTATTATTAACATTATATACATTAATAGTAAGCCCGTACTTTATATTATTAATAAAGGCACCCAATTTTAAATAGGCAGATAGCTATAGAATATTAGCGCTAAGTATATATAGGATATATTACAAGCGTGCTAGATTAACACATACCTAGGCCCTCTAGATATAATTGCATATAATATAGGAAAAAACTTTATTAGTAGAGAGTTTAAGCAATACACGGTTAATATGGGCACTACTACAAAGAGCGTACCGGTTAAAGCTTACAACTTAATTGACATAGTAGAGCGTTACCACGGCCCCTTGCAACGTATATACCACATTATCACTTTTAAGATACCAGGAATTAATAAGGATATAGCACTATAAATGGCCTTTAAAGCAATTAACAACTCCGTAGAACTAGACGGCCTAATACCCACGCTATTAATATTTAGAGCGTACCCCCAAATAACAAAGTCCGACGTACCTTTACCTACAGTAATATAGCGTGCGATTGTATTTAAGAAAGCCATAGAGGAAGTAAAGAAGATATAAGCGGAGCGCTAGGTCGTAGATACACCTAGTATATATAATAGCCCTAGTACTACCGCAATTTATAATCTACCCCTTAACTCTTCAGTACTAGTCTAGAGAGAAGGCAATATAGGATAACCTAGATACTAGGTAGGACCATATAACCTACTAAATATTAAAGGAGAAACGTGTGCTATTAACCTACCTAGCGGCCCTACAAAGTTCCGCAGCACTATTGTTAAACCGTACTTAATAGACCCTAGAAATATTCAAGTTAAAGATATTTAAGTTAATAATACCTAAGTTAATAATATCCAAGTTAACAAAACTGTCCATATATATAAACCGTCTATAGAGACTGCCTCTATACAGAAACCGTCCCTTACCAAAACCGGAGAAACATAACTACCTTACTAAGGAAGAGGAAGACCCTATAATTATCCCCTTTACATTAATACTGCCAACATTACTATATTCTTATAAGGGGATAGCAACTATAAGCAGTTTAAAACGTCCTGTTAAAAGGAAATCACAGGACTAATTAAAAAGGGCGTATTTAAGATAATTAACCCTTAGAACGTACCCGCAGGAGTTAAAGTCTTTAACTTACAATTTATAGATAAAATTAAGAACCCTAGTACTAATAAAGCCTTTAAGAAATCGAGACTTATTATCTAAGCATACAATAATTTTAAAAAGGGTATTATACTAACCCAGTTACCTACAATTTAACGAGTTAGCCAACGCCTTATTCTGTGCATCGCAGCTATACTATAAGGCAACGGCATATAGTTATACCTACGAGATATCTCTTAGGCGTATGTCCAGTCTCTCATAAAGCTAAATTAAGACTTCTATATCCAACTACCTTACGAATTAGGAAGCCAACTAGGCATCGGAAAGAACTCCATCCTAAAGGTAATTAAGCCTTTATATAGTATTTTAGAAGCAGGCAATTACTAGTTCACAACCTACTATAATTACTATATTAAGAAGTTAAATATAAACTTATTAACGTATAACCCCTACCTCTTATAGAGCAACACTCCTAACTACTTTAGTATTATTAGCCTCTAAACTAATAATACTCTCTTCCTAGCCAATACTATCTTTATGGACACAGAGCAACAATATCTAGAAAAGGCTTACTTTTTTGCAAAAGAACGCGAGCAACTTACAATTAAGCAGTTACTTAAATTTAACGGATGCATTATTTAACTCTCTTAGGAAGGCAATATTATAATAACCTAGGAACACTAGTGCAAGAACCTAAATACGGTCTACCCTAGTAAGATAGCTACAACCATAAGCTTAAGAGGTATCGTCTATAATACACTAACTATAAAGGAATAATATATTGCGTAACGCGCAAGAGGCGCGTATATTGCCTCTATATATTAACCAGAAGCTTCCTTTAATCTCTCCTTTACCGCCTAGGTAATTAACCCTAAGAAGGAAGATGTTACAGCACTTAATAAATAACTATAATTATAGATTAACAATCTAATAAAAGGCCTTACGTTTATTAAATCAGACATTAACATATTACGCCTACTTGCTTTTATTAACGCCTTATTCGCTAATAATAAGAACCTCTTGTTATAAATAGGATATATACTAGTATTAGAGGACGCAATATATAAGGCTAACATTATTTACTAGTTGTTAATTAAGTATAAGAGAGTTACTAGAAGCGTACTAGCCTTAGAACTCTACGCAATGGCCCATAGATTTAACATCAGCGCCACAATTAAGTTAACTATCGAACAACTCCTACAGATCAAACTCCCACTCGTACTTTACACCGACTCAAAATTACTCTACAAATATCTTATTAAACTAGGCACTATATAAGAGAAACGTCTTATAATAGACGTTATATATCTCTATTAGTTATATAAGCGCAAAAAGATTATAGAAGTTAAGTAGATTAATAGTAATAGCAACCCTACTAACTTAATAACTAAGAGCAAGGCATCTACGGCTCTTAAGAAGTTAATTAATACCAATTACTTAGAACTACAGGCTATAGAGTAGGTTAAACAAACGCAAATTAACTTAGACTTAACTTAGCGTTGTAACGGTGCTAAGGCACGCCACCTACCATATTCTACAGACCCTAAATTTAACTAGCTAATTAGGATTTTCCATACCCGGCATGGAAAATCGCTATTAGCTTGCTTACCACTAGCGCCTTAGCGGCCCTCATAACATATCCACCTACTACCCCTAACGATTCTTCTTCTTCTCCTTCTTCTCCTTAGCTTAGTATCTTTATTAGATAGCAATTGTTATAGGATACCCCCCTAACACCTTATATACGTCCACCTAGTTCTACTAACTTAGCAATTAGAGACCAACCGCGAGATAGCAACCTAACGGCAATCTACGGCAATCTAATAGCAATTTAACGGCAATTTACGGCAATCTAATGGCAATCTAACGGCAATCTGCGGTATTCTGCCATATTCTGCCAAGTCCACTAAATCCTGCCAAGTTCTGCTAGGACTACTACCCTTTTTTCCCGTTCTTTTACCTTCTTTCCTTACGCAACGTCTTAACTTTGTTATATAGTTTATTAATCCATAAGCTCCAGTTTAAAGGTATTTGTATAAGCCGTTATAAGCGTTATATAACTGGGATAGGATCGAAGGAGAAGCTACTATATACTATAGACGGAAGAGCCAGCTATTGCGTATACGCTATAAATAACGGTAATAGTACGATTTGGTTTCCTTCAGAGTTGCTCCAGTGTCGGTAGATATTCGTTTCGTATATTACGTGCGTAAAGCACGTGATCTATGCGACGCGCATATATATCATCAAGACGTGTAGATAGAACGACAAGAATCCAACTACACACCGCACTGCACGTATATTACGTCTATTGCACTGTGTTAAAGTATATTAACACTAAGTTATAACCTAATATTTAACAGGCTATATAGGAGAAGGGCAAAATTCCTACTTTTTAAGAAAAGCTTATCTCTAAAGCTACTTGAATTGAGAATACTAAAAGAGACTATCTAGGTAAGTAAAAGGAATAAAACGCTAATAATAAAAAGCGTAGAACTAGACCTAGCTTTAATAATAGGGGAAGATTCTAACCTAACTGCTTTATGGAAAGACAACGTAAATAGGTTTTATAGCCCTAGAGCAATGCTGGTTTGTCCTAAAATAATAACAGGCAAAAACCTAATCTAAATAAGTGGAACTAAGAGATATGCGTTTATTATAACTGTGGCAAGAAGGGCTATATAAAGTTCTTCTACTAGTAGAAAAAGTAAGAGTATGCTTAATTAGAAACAGAGAGAGCCTAGTGGATTTTTACTCCCTTATACTAGGCTAGTAAGAGAAGGAGGAAGTAAGCTACCGCATAGTTATTCCCGTCTCTATTTAAGTTAATAATAAATGGGTAACGCGAGACTGCCTTATGGACAGCGGCGCGACTATAGGGTTTATTTCTTAATTACTAGTAAAATAATTGGATTTGGACCTTAGTGGCTCATAGGTGCGTACCATTTAAAGTATTAGAGGCTACTAGATTCTGTGCTATAGGGAATAAACTTTTTTTATGGCTAGCTAGGACCGCGATAGTCTATAGAATATGCAGGAGATACGCTTCTATGCCGCAGAAATTAAGGGGTATAATCTTATTTTAGGATACCTATAGCTTTAATAAGTTAACCCAGATATTAATTGGCCTTTAGCCCTGTATTAATACTAGAAGTCTTAACTACGTATTGTAGTTGAAGATTAAAGGACTTTCTTAAACTATATATAAGAAGAAGGATGGGGTTATATTCTATATATACTACTCTTAACACCAAGAATAGGGATATAGGGTATTTATTTTTGGATATCCGGCTATATATAGTTAAGGAACTAGAGATTCTATAGAAATATATAGACTTAGAAGATGTTTCTAATAAAGAGGCTGCATAAACCTTACCTAATTCTATGTTAGTTAAGCATAAGATAGACACAGGGGATAAGTAACCTTTTTTTAGACTACTATATAACCTATTAGAAAATAAGCTGGCGGTATTATATTAACATATAGTGGATAATCTTTAGAAAGGATAGATTTGGCCTTTTATAAGCCTAGCAGGGGTATTAATTATATTTATATATAAGAAGGATAGGACCCTACGTCTCTGTATTAACTATTAGGCGCTTAATATAATTACTATAAAGAATTGCTATCTGCTACCCTTAATAGAGGAGCTTATTAACAGACTGTTAGGCGTAAAGATATTTATAAAATTGGATCTAAAAGATATATACCATTAAATCTAGATTAAAGCTGGTAATAAGTAGAAAACGGCGTTTTAAATATAGTATAACCACTTTAAGTACCTAATAATGCTATTTGGGCTTACTAACGTACTAGCAATATTTTAGGCCTATATTAATAAGGCATTGTCGGGCCTGTTAAATATAATATATATAGTCTACCTTAATAATATTGTAGTCTACTCTAATAACTATAAAGCATATATATACTACATATAAATAGTACTAAAAAGACTGTGGGAATACGAGCTCTATATAAATCTAAAGAAATATATATTTTATACTACTAGCATTAATTTTCTAGGCTTTATTGTTAGTATTAATGGAGTGTTAATAGAGAAAAGCCGGGTGGACGCTATTAGGGAATAGCCCTACCCTATAATATTTAGAGAAGTGTAGGTTTTCTTAGGCATGGCGAACTTCTACTAAACATTTATTGTTTACTATACGCAAGTGGTATTCCTAATTACCGATTTACTAAAGGGATTTAAGAATAGCAAAAAGCTAGGACCCTTTATATTTAGGGAAGCCGCTAAGTAGGCTATAGACTAGTTAAAATATTTATTTACGTTAGCGCTAATCCTAATATACTTCTGTTAGAAGCTATATATATACCTTAAAACGGATATATCTGGCTTCGCCCTAGGGGCAATTTTATCTTAATTAAAGTACGGAGAATAGCATCCTATAGCATTTTAGTTAAGGGAAATAACCCCTATAAAATAGTGTTATATAACATATAACCAGAAGCTGCTTGTAATAGTTATAGTAATAAAGCACTGGCGATATTATTATATAGGAAGCAATTATTCTATTAAAGTCCTTACAGACTATAATAACCTATAATACTTTATAACTATAAAGGTGTTAAGTAGTTAATAAGCTAGACAGGCAGAGGCACTATTATAGTATAAATTTAAAATTATATACCGCCTAGAAAAGACAAATCCCGCTAATAGGTTATTAAGATATCTAGATTATAAGACTGGGAGAATCTAGGACAGTATAGGGGAAATAATTCCTATATTGCAAAATTTGCTTAAGAAGAAAGAAGAATCTTTCCCTAGAACTATAGAATTTTATAATAGGGCAGAGGTCCTAGCGATGCAGCTGTAAAGTACTATAATAATAGAGCCGTAGGATATAGTTATAGACTAGGTTATAGACTAAGCAGATATTATAAAGTTGGCGTATTCTAGAATTAGCAAGAATTCTGCGGGATATACTAGGGATGTTGCGGCACCTTTAACTTAATAGTATATTAGCTGCGAGTTTCCAGATCTAAAGGGGATAGGCGAGATGCCTATCCGCAGTATAGTATACTGCATAACAGTAGGAGAATCTGCTGGCACTAATGGTTTAAAACGTCTTATGCCACGCCTAGGGTTTATAATAGTGGCGGGCGAAATATAAATAAGCGATCTATACAAACCCTTTCCAAATCTTCTTCTTTAAGTATAATAAAGGGACGCCTTTGTTTCTAGGGAGAGGTAGAAAGATATAGTAGAGACTAACTTAGCCGGAGTTACTAAGAAGCTATAGTAGCAAGACTAAAAGGGTTAATTGCGCTTTAAGGGTGCTGTATATATCCTAAAGGATTAAATAGTCTAAGATAAAATTCTAAAGGTCTTTTATAATAACCTTCTTAGGAGTTACTATAGTACTAATAGGACCCTTAAGGCCGTTTAAAGGAAATACTTTTAGGATGGAATGTCTAAAGAAGTTAAGGACTATATATTAAGATGTAATATATACTAAAGGGTACAGATATCTAGGTATCGCCTATATAGTAAGTTATTAGTGCTTTCTATTCTATAGGGACCTATATTAAAATTAACAATAGATTTTATAATAGGCTTACCCCCTACTAAAATAAGAACTAGAGAGGTTACTAACACTATCCTAGTAACTGTTAATAGATATATAAAGTTTTTAGGGTACTTTGCTGTTATAATAATAATTATAGCAGTAGAACTGGCAGACCTATTTTTAGAGCGGTAGTTTTTATTTAGCACGCTAAGGGGAATTGTATCTAATAGAGGTACTATATTTAACAACACATTTTGGTCTTTATTCTATCTCTTATTAAAAATATAGTAAAAGATAAGCACTGCTTTCTACCTATAAATAGATGGGCTAATAGAGCGTCTAAACGCGTTGTTAGAATACTACCTCCGCTGCTATATTAATTATTAATAGGATAATTAGATATTGTGGTTAGCTTTAGCGTAATATATATATAATATAAGCATCTATAGTAGTATAAAAATGACCCCTTATAAAGCACTGTTTGGGGTAAAAGTAAATAACTCCTAGGATATTAAGGATATTATTCCTAAAAGGGAGGCACTGGCGGCGTCTAAGAGAATTAAGCAAATAAGAATTTATAGAGAAGAACTTAAAAAGCACTTACTAGACGCCCAAGCCATATAAAAAAGGTACTATGACGAAAAAATATATGCCTAAAGAATTTAAAGTAGGAGATAAAGTTTTGCTATCTATAAAAAAAACATCTAGATAAAACGTATTAAGAAGAAGCTAGACTACTAGTAGCTCGAACCCTTTAAAATAGTCAGGAAAACTAAAGGAAATTAAGCCTATGAATTAGAATTACTAAAATTATATCTAATATATCCCATATTTTATACTTCCTTATTAAAGTTATACTAGAGAAGAAACAGTATAGAACCACCCCTATTTAGCAAAATTAATAGGGAACTAGAATAGAATATAGAAGATATTTTAGACTAAAGATGGCGTTAGAGGAAACGCGAATTTTTAGTTTATTAGGATAGATACTCTTAAATATATAATAGTTAGGAATTTAAGGAGCACCTTTAGCTAGGATATAATACGGCAATTAAAAATTTCCTGAAGACTACAAATTAGGATTTAGTAACGGTTCTAAATATACTATAGATAAGATAATGGGGAAGACCCCTTAAATTAAAACTATAAGGTTAAGCATAGGTATTAAAAATAGAAACGTTTTACTATTATAATAGTGATCTTAGAATCCTATAAAAGAAAGCTATAAGGGTCTATATAAGAACCACTAGGGATACTGTCTAAAGAAAACGCTGTTTAAAAATAAGTAGTAATATTAGGAGAAGAGGCCCTAGGGATAAAAGGAGAGTATCTGGTCTGGCACTAGAGATATATAGTAGAGTTAATAGTATGAAAAGGACTAAAAAGACACAGAGCGAAGATTTAGAAATTTTAAGAAATTGTAAAGTACCTATAAGAGCACTACTCATTTATTATATATGGGGATTATAGCAATATGCTGCTTTTATATAAACTATTACCAAAACTAAGAATAGAGGTATCCCTAAAGTATAAAGTTAATTTCTAGTAATAGGGTATCCCAGAGGTACCAGAAAGGCACTATATAAAGCTATTCTATAAAAAGAAAGAAAGAATAAGATAATAACTTAAATACTAGAAGTAGTAATAGGAGCCTCCTCCTCCATTTTAATGTTATTATTAGCAGTATTATTAGCACTTCTATCTCTGGAAGTATTAGCATTCTTACTAATATTCTTCTTAGAGTAGTAAGAACTAGATAGACTACTATAGGCAGGGGACTAGCAGGGAGAATGTTTATCTTTATTACTATTCTTAGTATTATCCCTAGGTTCTAAATTGGTATATAAACAGGGATTAGAAAGTTAGCGGCTAAATAGTTAGTATAGTTCTTAAATATATTACTAAAGAGACTTACCTAGCTAGAAAGGCCTATATAAGAGTGCAAATGTTATTATTTATTAGAGTCAGCTGCTTATATATACGCTTCTAAACACTATATATCCAAGATCGCTGCGTCTTTGTAGTAGTAGAAACCCTTATTAAATTAAAGAGTCTATAAGTAATGGAAGACACCTTTTATTCCCATCTTTTACTATTCTAATATAGACGGAAATCCCTAATAACGCGTTAAAGCCGGTAAGCCTTATACGCGTAAATAGTGGGGATCTAATATAGCTAGTAAAATCTAGAATAGGATGGAATGGGAAATACTAAAACATAGGTCTTTCTCTAGCTGCGATAGTAGGAATACTTAGATCTATTCTTGCTAGAACGCGGTATCTTATAGGCATAGAATGGGTCTAGCGTAAGTACATAAATATAATAACGGCAGCACTTTAGAGAAACCACTGTAGGAGCAATAGAAGTAGTTTATAGTGCTATTAGAGTAGGGATAACGCCGCCGCTAGTCTAGGGACGTACAGCATAACCATAAGTTATTGCGAGAGAATACTATAGGAAGTTAGTATTATTAAAGAGATAAAATGGGGATTCTATTACCTATAAACGCGTTATAAGAAGAGAATAGAGTAGTGGTAGAAAGAATAGCTAGAGATATAGAAGCTAAAAGCTAAAATATAATAAAAAACGGTCTACTAAAAGGCGAGACAAATAGTATTGTTAATAGAAAGACGCGTAAGAGACAATAGCTTATAAACTAGAAGAAATTAATATTAAGATGTTATTATTAAGACCTATTTTAGGTAAATAGGGATAGTAGCTAGTTAACGCATTATATAGGACAACCTCTAGATTAGCTTATAATAAATTCCTATAATAAGGAAGGTAAATCCCATCTAATTTTTATTATTATTATTAAAGTTCCATTATAAAGGCACTATAAAGAGCTATAGTGGAAGAAAAGTAGAGGAATAGAAGATAAAGTAGGGTTCTATACTAGTAAAGAACTAGTAATAAGCCGTATTATTATTATTTACTGCTTAACGTCCGATTCGGATCCCGATTGGGCCCACGCGGACTACTCCTTATTTATATATGGGGAGAAAACTCTATTTAAGAAAACCCCGTAATCCATCTCCCCGCCTTTTAGGACTTGCCTACTTAGCGCCTACGAGTCACTAGTGGTACTCTTCTACCTTACTTTTTAACCTCCTTAGGAACCACTGCTGCCGTAACAAGCCTACGGACGCGCTAGTATTGCAAACTTTACTCTACTACTGTAGAGTTATTAGGGGGCGCCTATAACTCGCCCCTTTGCCCTCTATTACTATTTCCTTTGTAACCTAGAACTAGTCTAGTATGTTTTAGCTAATAAGCCACTAGGTAACTGCTTTAAGGCCTTTTTATATTAAGAGCAGTATAGTATAGTTCTCTATACTAGCTACTAAGAGTATTACTTCTTAGTTGGTGCGTAGGGGGCATAACAGTATTACGTGTTTTAGTATCTGTCTTAGCCAGCTATATTTACATCTTAGGCTACCTACTAGAACACCTACCTAGTAGAGCCAATCTTTTAGTCCTATTATTCCTATTCTTAAGAGTATTGCCATTATATTTTCTGCCTTTATTAGGCCTTTTCGGAGCCCTTAAGTATTTACCCCCTATGGCGTTAACCATGCTACGGCTTAGGTTCCTCTTGTTACGGCGCTGGTGGAAAACAGTGGATTATGGTAGACGTTATGGTAGACGCCGAGTCACGTGAGCCCACGTGACTAGAGGACCGCATAAAACTTCGCACGGCGCTACTATTCTTCTCCCTTCCTTTCTCTAGCTTTGGATCCTTGTTTATAGACTACCAATTGTATAGGCTTACGCGTCCCTCTTACCGTGCTAGTGCCTTAATTGACTAAGTCGCTAACATTATCCAAAGCTTATCTCTACTCTTTCTTCCTAAGAAGGAACTTAAAAAATATCTATAGACTATAAAAAGGACAGGACAGAACTAAAAGAATATAAATAGAACACGAACCCTAAGAACAGGACACGCACGGACTAGAACCCCCTCTGGAAAATAAACAAACACCAGAAATTACCCAACACCCCTACTACTATGCCAAGAAATATAGTAGCTAGCAAAACAGCTGTAGGACCCTTAAATACCTCTAATAGTAAAACAGTTAACGTCTTAAACCCCTAGCAGGAGCTTACAGCAGCTAATGCTGAAATTGAACGGCTTTAAGAGCTGCTTAAAGCTAGGGACATCCCTATATCTAGTGTTAACTTATTAGATAGACTTGCTACGGTCCTTAAGGCCCTAGCCTAATGCACAGTATTAGCATTATCATGGTCTGCGAAGGTCGCAGACCCCCTATTGCTTACAGATGGAACTGACCCTATATTTAATAACTGGAAGCTTTAATTGCAGGACAAGCTTAAAGTTAATACGGACCACTTTCCTAATACCAGAGCTAAAATAGCATACGTCTTCGGCCGTACTGGCAGTAATATATAGACGCACCTACGTCCGTGATACGCCTAGGACTTAATAGACCTCTTCCTCTGTAAAGAAAAGATAATTAATTACCTATCTTCTATTTATAAGGATCCCTTTAAGGTATAGAATGCCTGTCTTAATTATAAAAGCCTAATAATAAAAACAATGGAAACCTTCTTGGTTTTCCAGACCTACTTTTTATACCTAGCTGGACAGGCCTAAATCCCCTAGAAAGATCTAATACTAGACCTCTTTAATAAGCTTACCCTAGACCTACAGCATGCCGTATTACTGGTTTATACTACTATATAGACGCTAAAGGAACTTATGGACTAATACCTAGCTATTAACTAGGGCCTCCGTTAAATTAAGGCATATGCTAAGTGGTATAAGGCTAAAAGCTCCGCTAACCAGAATATAAGTACTACAAGAACGGGCCATAATGCCCTAGTAATATCTATAGCCCCTATAGCACTAACTATACCGCCTACTATTAACCCAGTGGCGGGCTGTGCAGCTAGTCTTGCTGTAACTCCAGCGTATACTTAGCTTTTGTATAGCGACCCCCATAGATAGGCCCTTAGCGACCAAGGAGCTTGCTTTATATACAGTTAAAAGGGTTACTGTGTAGCTAAATACCCAATAAATACAAAAAAGGATACGGTCCTACTAATCTAGGAAGACAGTATAGAGACAGAGTTGGAAAAAGAGGAACCCTAGAGAAAGACTCCTCTCTAGGGTTAAAAGGGATTAATATGTCATATGTTAATCTGGGTTAGCTAGTTAGTAGAAGAAGCTGCACTATCCCTTATACTTTATTCTGTAATAGATATTAAGTTTTAACCTCTGCTTTAGCTAACTTTAGAGTAAATGCTTTTGCCTTAATAGACACCTAGTGTGCTATAAAGCTAGCTGGCTTTTTAAATACACCCCTTAAAGAACTGCCTAAATTAATTCCTATTTATAGGTACAACGGATAAATAGGGCCACCCATTATAACTATCTTGCGGATTTACCTCCGCATTAACAGATAAAGGCAGTATAACATCCCCTTTTTTATTACGGACCTTAGGAGCCATAATATAATTATAGGGAAAAAATGGCTAGCCTATTTAGGCTTATAGCTTAACATATAGAATAGACGGCTTATCTAGCCTAAAACCCTACCCCTAACCCCTTCCTTTATAAAAGAAATTAGCATTATAATGGAAAACCTTATATGGCCCCAGATTAATACTATTTACTAGGCTAATGCTATGCGCAGAGACTAGGCCTTTAAGAAGGATATATATCTTAATCCTTAACGGATCCGTATACTACGCCGCCCCTAGACTGTATATATTACGCTATCCGCACCAGAGACCTAGGAAGTTAGTAGTAACCTAGCTAAGCCCCCCACGGAGAACCTAGGCCCTACGCAGCCTTAAAGGAAAACTAGGGACATTGGACGCTATACTAAGCTAATAGATAGGAAGGATAACTTACGGAAAATGGAATATAAGCTAAGGAAGACTATACACCCTATACCGCAAGATATGGCCTAATAAGCGTCTATAAAGAAACCTACGGACCTCCTACTAGTTAATATCTGCTATATTGGCGCTGTAGGATTTTACTAGAACTTAGTTTAGCCTAATACCGTTACCTTTATAACTAGCCTGTATAAAATTAATTAAATGCTTAAGAAAAAGGAAAGTAAGCTTAGCAGACAGGAAAGCAAGCTTATAGATAAGGAACTAGTAGAATAAAAACTGCCTAATTAATACTAGAAATTTAAGGACGTATTCTCCAAGGTAGTGTTAGATATACTTCTACCTTACCAACCATATAACTATAAGATTAAAATTAATTAAGGCAAGGGAAGCACCCTTAGCTTTAACCCTCTCTACCCACAGTCTATTACTAAATTATAGGCTATAAAGCAGTACCTTATTAACAACCTTAATAAGGGCTTTATTAAGCCTAGCCAAGCCCCTTTTAACTCGCCTATTCTCTTTACTAAAAAGCTAAATAGAGAACTACGCTTCTATATTAACTACTATAAGCTAAATAACATAACCTATAAGGACCGCTATCCACTACCCTTACTTAATAAGACTCTTGCCTAAATAAGTAGAGCTAGGGTCTTTATAAAGCTTAATATCTGCTAGGCCTTTTACTAAATTAGGATAGACCCTAGGTTTAAGGAGCTTACTATATTTTAAACCCATTATAGAACGTACAAATATAAGGTACTCCCTTTTGGACTAACTAATAGACCAGCTACGTATTAGCGGTATATAAATAATATACTCTTTAACTACCTTAATAACTTCTATACGGCCTACCTAGATAACATTATAATTTACTTTAAGAATAAGCTAGAACACAAGGAGTACATCTATAAAGTTCTATAATAGCTCCGCAAGGCTAGTTTCTAGGCCAATATTAAGAAGTTAGAATTTAGTGTTAAGCGTATAAAGTACCTAGGTTTTATTATTAGTATAGATAGAATTAAGGCTAACCCAAAGAAAACGGCCGTAATTAACTAGTAGACACCCCCACGGACCATAAAGGGGGTATAATTATTTTTAGGTTTCTGTAACTTTTACTAATACTTTATTAAGAACTATAGTAGGATTACCTAGCCTCTTAACTGCCTTACTAGAAAAGACCAGCTATTCTACTTTAATGCTATATATATACAGGCCTTTAAAAAGCTTAAAAAGCGGCTAGTATTAGCTCCCTTACTTGCCTACTTTAACCCAGAATGGCCCTTAATGCTAGAAACTGATGCCTTAGACAGTGTAATAGCTAGTGTTTTTTCCCAGAAGCAACTGGACGGAGAATAGTACCCTATTATATACTATTTAAAGACTATAATAGATGCTAAGCTAAACTACTATATCCATAACAAAGAAATGCTGGCTATTATCTCTAGCTTTTAGCACTGGCGTATATAGCTAGAGGGGACCC
>Ga0307507_10004967_pt1 | contig 22603 bp, 21 predicted proteins | sample 7_EM_MG_FD_207223 | JGI IMG/M metagenome (GOLD analysis project Ga0307507, IMG submission 207223) | Populus trichocarpa ectomycorrhiza microbial communities from riparian zone in the Pacific Northwest, United States - 7_EM | ecosystem: Host-associated > Plants > Roots > Unclassified | place... | reverse complement strand
TTTTTCCTATTTTTATTTTATTTTATAGTATTTTATATAAAGAGAAGTATAAATAAAAAGGTAAAAAGGAGATATCTAATTAGTAGGAAAGCTAAAGGTATTTACTAGAGCTTCGTGTAGAGCTTCGTATAGAGCTTTATGCGGAGGCTCCGCAGAGCTTTATACGGAGGCTCCGCAGAGCTTCGCGCAGAGCCTCCGTACGTAGAGCTTAGTGCAGCGCTTAGTGCAGAGCCTCCGTATACAGAGCTTCGTGCAGAGCTTCGTGCAGAGCTTTTGCTGAGCTTTGGTAGAGCTCCGTGCGGGGCTCCCCCTATCCACAGAGCTCTTATAAGCTTTATATCTATATAATATTACTTATCCTTAGGATATTTAGATAAAAGTGGTACCATTTTAAAGCGCTTTATAAGCTCTATAAATATATACCAATAGAAAAATTATTTATTTAATATTGGGGGGTGCATTACAAGTATAAGTATATTAAGGGGATTTTGCCAAGACTATCTGGAGACTATCCGGATAGTCTCCGGATACTATCAGCTGATAGGTCTATTATCCGAGAGGCCTATCCGGCCCTATCCTCCGCAAGTCTGATCCATCACGTGCAGATCGCTGAGCTCAAAGAGACTACCCAAGAACCCCCCTACCAACAATATATAACACAGCATTAAAATACTACCCTATTTTACGAAGTATTTTAATGCTGTGTGCACATACCAACGCCTTTCTTGATTTGCTCGTAGGCCTGTATTTGCGACGATCGTGACGTAACTTTTCATGATTTTATGAATTTACCACCGCTGAGGTAAGAATGTACTATATCAACTAGTTGGGGTATCCCTTGCTGCAGGTGGTCCGTGCGGGAACACCAGAATCAGAAAGCTTCGCGGATAATATAGATTAATTAACCACCATGCCTTCCAATCGTGCCTTTCTTGATCCTAATATATCGTCTAACCTGCCAAATGCGTTGTTCCTCCAACTCGCAGCAAAAGAACCATCTCCGGAGTCTTAGCAGCTGCCTTCGAGCCTTTGTCAGAGCTTCATATCCCTCATCACGGCTCTAAGATCCTAACGATCTAATTGGTCGGAGCTTATCGATAATAATAGGACATGCATCAAAGTTGCAAGGGATAGCAGAAAGAGACATCTTACCATAAGAATTGACTTAAACTCCCCCGAAATCCGTCTAATGAAGCGAGGCAAATTTGGCTTAACATGTCTACCGCTTTTATTCAAAGAGGGCGCCTCGTGGCGATAGGAGAGACTGGACAAAGAGCTGCTATTCGACGCCACAAGCATTGCACCTTTATCGCTCATCTTTCGAGAGCTGGACGAAGTTTGCGTGTGGTGTGCATTTGTAAGTTACCTCAGGCCCAAATAAAACCGCGATTACCGGCATACCGCGAAGCTTGCGCAGCCGTTACCGCAAATAATATCTAGGCATTAACAAGCTCATCGCCGTAGCAAGACTGAATATTCGTCGTTGGTCCGCGCATGCAGTTTCTAACGGTGCTACAGTGGAAATTTGTAGACTTTTGCGGGATGCCACAAGCATAAATTGGTACCGCAAAGGGGATTTGGCGAGGGCTGCGCCGGTAACTTTCGGTGCGCGATACTCGGGGAAATATGATGATTCTATTTTATCTCAGTTTTACAGGCCCAATCTTGTCCAGAGTTCTATCATACTGCAAGAAGCTAGTACGTCTTCCAAGTACTTATCAGGGGCAGGGGACCTCCAGGATGCACACAGTTCCCAGGCCAAATAACTAGCTAGGAAGAGTGATATGCATAGAGAATAACGGATGGCTACTTTTCAAGACTTCTCAGCACTTCGGACCAAAGCAACATCGACCTTCGGAACATCTCCCTATATTCAGCCTACTATAATCCCGCTGTGCCAAGTATTTCATAATATTTCTCTTCACGCGCGTTTTTAATTCGTTGCTCTTTCTTTCATAGTCTTCAAGATATCCATCTATATCTACAATATCAATGCTACTAATCCGATCAGAGTTGCAAATGCCCCACCTATGAGGACCTGCCAGACTACTTGGAGACTTTGTTTGGGACCACTGATACTACCTGAAGAGCTGGATGTTGCAGTCGCGCCCACCAAGATCTTTGTCACCGTCAAAACTGCAGTTGTTACTGAAGGGATAAAATTGGCTATAGTGGATGAGGCCTGAGGGATCGTGACGGTCTGAGTGATGATGATCGGCGTAGAGCTGGCTCCTGCCGGAGTTGTGCTGGGTGCAGCTATCTGTACAACAGCTGGACGCCTTGGTTAATAAACCCACGCACAATTATCCACAGCTTGTCAGAATCTTAGCTTACATGTTCCTGCAGGCTGCGTCGAGGGTGCATCCCCAAAACTACAGTATTGGGCCCATGCCAGCAACGCCCAGCTCATATCCAACGCGTTCGTGCTACAACGGGAATTGACGCATTTTGATATAAACACGGATCCAGTCGCACGCAGATCTTGCCGACAGAAGCAGTAGGTATTGGCATCACAGCCCATTGCCTCTCCAAGGTCTATTGTATAGTAATCGTTGTAGACACAGCCTTGCGCACATGGTCGGGCGCTGCTGTACGCAGGTGCCTCTGTGATGCTTTCTGGACTTTGGCCGCTTGACACTGCAGTTGGGAAAATTAAAGTGAATAAAAAAAAACATAGAGCCCAAAGATGAAATTTGTGGGTGCCTCCCTGCCAGGAACGTCGGACTAAGCCCATGTTAATCGTTTGCACGAGGTTGATTGAAAGGGGCGAATATCGTCGGAATGAGTTTTGGACTTGTCCTTGCCAACAATTAAGGCAGCTTCTAGCAGCAAAGCAAACCAAGTGGGCGCAGATATTAATAGCGTTCAATCAGGCATTGCTTTCGCGCCCGAATCAGCCCTCGAAATAGGCCAAGACCGGACAGGATCCGGAGAGTAACTCTTGGCAGTAACTTTACTGTCCGAATCTTTTCCAAATCATGCGGAAACTTGGGCGGTGAGGTAGCCAAGACACTACTTAAGCACCTATTTTACTAGTAAAAGCCATATAAATGCAATGTTTACCAATACCCCTCTACCCCGGCATGTCCCGCAGGCTGCCGCACGGTGTACGTATTTTCGTCACTACCAAGATTAACATATTAATTAACACCGCTTAATCGCCACCCAAGCTCTACACCAAGATTCTCCTACCTTAGTTACTCCTGCCGCCGCGCCTTAGTTAGTCAAATGGCAGGCTTACAAGAAGCTAAGAAATAAGAACGCGATTACAGTAATACAGGCAGCTATCTTCCTAAATACTTGCTTGAGCCAGAAGCTGGTAAGCACTACAATACTTAAGACTTAGAAGAATAGGATAGGAATAAGTTGCCGCAGGGGATTCGGGTCTATTAGGTAAATAACCTCCCCCTCCCTCGGCCCCTCTCCCGACAGCACAGACATTGTGGCATTTTTTAGTATATCTACATGTAAGTTATAAATTAGTACTGTGGGACCCACCAAATACTATGCGGTGGCATGTCTCGGAGTACTTCGGTGTTAAAGCGTCCGGGTTATTTATTTACTATCTACCACTTACTTAACACTAACTTGCTCTTCCCCCTCTCTTAAGTCCCTATTTAAATTACCTTTATAACTCCCAAATAAATTACTTTTACACATTAATTTGCCTCTGGCATAATATAGGTAGGGTGTAGTTAGATTACGTTCCCTAATAAGATTTTAGGTAACTAGATTTTTAATCATAATCACTAAAATCTTGATTATAATAAAATTTGGGGTATCTCTGCCACTGCAGTGGTAGAGGCACCCTAAGTTTAACACCACGCTAAGCATTATAACTTTCCTGCAGTAACTGAGCAAGCCCAAATCTTATTAGGCTAGCTCTAAATTAAAGCAATTGTAGAACTTACCATACCACTGCGTTGCAAAGACTTTTAGTTATAATTTTATTCGCTAGAGACACCCCCTAATTAAGAGTTACCCCCCACTGTAAGGCCTAAGAGACCTCTAATATAGTATCTTTAGTAGGAAGTTCCTCGACCTAAATCTTAATTAAATATTTCTATATACAACACTATGTCAAGGATTATAATGTAGATTATTTAGACATAGCTTTACTATAATGCAATAGCTTTACGCTAATTAATTAATCTGCGGTTCTAAAATCTAGATCTACAACACTAAAAATAAGCTCTAAGCCACTGATTTTACACTGGCAGAATGAAACTTGGCAAAATATTCGGACAGTAAAGTTACTGCCAAGAGTTACTCTCTGGATCCTGTCCGGGCCAAGACTAGATACGAAGCTGGAACGGTATATGTTTGGCGAAGCAGGAACGCCATTTCGGCGGAAAGTAAAACCTACAGATATTTTCAGTGGCATGTCTCCAATCGTCCGTTCCAGATTTTGCTACCTGTGAGGCTGGCGATAGGCGTTCCAACTCCTTCATCATCGTCTCGCCGCAATCTCACGAACCAGAAACCGGAATGTCATTTTTGTCTCATTGCATTTTGTACTATGTTAAATGGTCAAGATGGTCAGTAAACCTTAACTACTTCTCGGGCTACACTAATGTTATCAAACTAAAGTGCTCTACTACAATCGACGAGAACGTCCAAAAGCGCGTTCGAGAGCTCTTCGATATACCGTCGCCAACAGCAACAGCCATTCGTCCAGCATGCGCCGGGAACTGCCAGGAGATTCTTGAAGCAAACGTCGCTTGTGTGACGGCGAACCCGCTCAATGACTGCTTCTGCTCCATACTTTCCTGGCCAACGGCATGTGCTGGTGACTGCTCAGCTGATAAGGATAGGACCTCCCTAGCACAATGGTATTGGGACGTATGCCCTTCAGTCATGGATTCTCGACTTGGACAATTTGGGCTGAGCAGTGTTCGCTCATCCCTTGATAGGACGGTGGATGTCTGGGCCGTGCAGACTCCAGGAAATGGTGTACTAACAACTGGTTTCAATTGCTATTACTCTGGACAATGTGGGATTAAGCCTTCGTCGATTTATTCAACCACAACATCAATATCTGCACCTGCTAGTTTAGCTCCGCTCGACCCAAAAAGTGGCGGTGGGGGCCACATTAATGTCACCGCTATTGCGATAGCTGTTCCTCTTTTTCTATTTGTCGTAATTCTTGTTGGCTTCCTTCTAGTCTATAGGCACGCTCGCCGTCGCCAAATACAGCAGCAGAACCAAGCACAACCATCTCTAGCGCAGAATCAGGTCATACAACAAAATCAGGTTATGACACAAATCCTGCTACGTGTGTTGGATGTCTTAACCATGGACCGCTCCAATCAACCTGGCCAACAAAATCTAGCTCCCGATATCGCGGCACTAAACTGTCGGATGCAAGGACTGGAGAGCAATGCTAACAACCTAGGAAACCGAGTGGAAGCTCTCATGAACAGATTAGGCGGTGATTCAGACTGTGATAACGAGGGTGGTGCTACGGATGAGATAGAGGAACCACTAGCCGAGGCATTAACTTGTCCAGTATGCTTGGATATCCTCTATAACCCCGTGTCTGCAATTACTGCAAGCACGGATCGTAACCGCGGCTGCCGTAGGTTTCATTGCTCTTTCACACCATATCATTGTAGCTTCAAGCTTATTGATGGCAGTGCACACATTCTGTGGAGCCTGCGCCGTAGGCTTTTTGCGTACCGGCCATATATGTCCGGAAGACAGAACTCCGATCACTGGCATGAATGATCATCGACGACTGGCGGAGATCATTGAGATATTCTTCCGAAGATTCCCGCAGAGGAGGCGAGACCCGGCTGAAATTGAGAGGATGGATCGAGAATATAGGCCTGGTCAGAGAGTCAGTTTATAAGCGATATTGACACTAACAGCTCCTTCTAATATATCGAGCAGTTAATTTGAATGGCTTTTGTACAGTTTCCATAGAAGGAGTGGGAGCAAGGAGCGCCCTACCCCATGACTTTATATGGTTACCATACTTGCTCTTACAGTCTCGGATATTTAAAGAAACGGCTAAGGACCGAAATGGAACGATTTTTTTGAAACTGCCCTGAAATGGAACACCGAGGGGCTAGCATAGAATAGGACTTATAGAACAATTTGAAAAGTGTCGACCAAGTGGCGGTTACCGTCAGCTACTATCGGCCTAGCGTCGATCACTGTTATCAAGTTAGATCAGGGGTGCCTTTGACTCACCCACCTCTTGTATATATAGGGGCTCCAAGGCCTCATTTCAAGAGGGCAGAGTATTCATTCTGAATTGTCCAGTCAACAGCTACGAGCCCGGGTTTCTTCCCCATATAACGTCTGGTCAAAGGATTGGTTATGGCTCGTGTCTGGGCATTCACTCGTTAATCTCTTTTCTACATGGCTAATCTGCGACCACCCACGACAATTCGATCAATGAGACCCTGGCACCTTGCTGCCACAACACTGGAGCCGTCGCAATGGGCGACGCGCGAAGAAGCTGGTACCTTGCTGCCACGATACCGGAGGAGCCGTTGTAATGAGCAACGCGCACCACAACGAGACGCTCGCACCGTACTGTCGAAAAGTCGTTTGGATGAGGAAGTCAATTGTGCAAGAGTGGAATCAGAATTAGAAATGAGATTCGCAATGCATTATTCCGTTACGAGCTTACAACTCCCTGAAAGTAGATATAGAAAGGAAATATTGATTGCTTCAGAGAACCGAAATGACCACACTGAACCGAGACCTACGAAAATAACAGCAACGGGGTAGATTTGAAAGAGACCAGTCCCGCACGATTTATTTAGTCTTAAACTTGCCTTCTTTCTCTAGCCACATCCCAAAATCCAGCAATCCTGGATGTATCTTCTTCAGCTCCTCAATATTTGCCCCGTAACCCTCATCTTTAAACCACTTGAACATAATTCCGACCTCCTTGACCGCCCACAAGAATGTAGTCGAGATGAAGCTAAATGTGGTGGGCATGTCCGTCCCAACCTTTGCCTTGAATATTTCATTTGCTTGGTTAAATGTAAGATTGCACCCTGCTAGCGAGATAAATCGTCCATTGTATTCCCCTGGCTTCGTGAATGCTTGTGCAGCGAAGTATCCAATGTCACTCGTGGAAACAAACTGTAGAGGCTTGTCACCCAGAGCAGTTTTCCAGGTAGTAGCAAATGCCTTGCCCATGAAATTCGGGGCGAAATTATCCAAGAATGCGGTGGGTCTCAGGACTGTCCATTGCATCTCGCCGTTTGCTGTTTTTTTCTCCAGATGGCGCTCGATGTTGTGTTTGCTGATGAAATGGGGGATAGGAGTGGGGTTACTAGAGGACTTGGCACCACCTCGGTCAACTGATGCGTAAACAAAGTACTTGACACCTTCGGCGAGTGAAACATCAATGAGGTCTTTGCCCTGCTTTTCCTCGGTTTGAGTGGTCTGCCCATTGCCCATTGGGACCTTGAAGGCTGTATTTAGTTATACGTTTTATGGAAAGTTACGAGTAGTTGGAAGATTGTACCTGAACACTGAAGACACCCCAGATTGGCTTGTCCGTCACTTCTTTCGCGTTCTTGAATATGGTTGTAGGGTCATTCAGATCTCCTTGAACTAGTTTAATCTTTGGTGATTTCTGCGCAAGCTTCTGTGCTGGTGGAGAAGCTGTGTTGCGAGTTACTGCCAGGATTGTAAAATCGGAGGATGGTAGCAAGGCGTTAACGACAGCTCCGCCTTGCTTGCCAGTGGCTCCAGTGATGAGCACAGCTTTCGACATGACTGAGAGTTGTATTGTGCAACCGAGAAAATCTGTTAGCTATGAGATGAAGGCCAGAGGGATTGTTTAAGAGAAGCTCTTTGTTATTCCTTCCGCTGGTGTATTTCGTCCTAGTGTTGTCGATAAGAGCTGGCCAATAGAATCAATAGGAAAGACTCCGTGATCGTTCCACCTCTTGGGATAAATACATGCATTAGACAATAGTGGTGTAATTAGGATATATTTGCTATTAACGCATTCCATGAACTTGTTATATATTTTCACCCGAAGAAGGCGCCCTTATCTTGTAGCTTGGCTAACTTGCCCAAGAAAGGTAGCCTTGAGCTAGCACTAGATGCTTTAATCATCTCGGTATTTCTGGTCACCGTCGATCGCGATGCTTACAAACCTGGTGTTGTGCCGAAACCTTTGGCGTAGTACGTATACAGCAATGTGGAAGTTTTGTCATGGATTATGTGACTTTAGAGGAACACTGGAAGCATTTAACTAGGCTTCCATTCGGTTCTACGAAGCCCTGCTTGCTTCAGCCGGCCTCCGCTGTGGCTGCAGCACCCTCGGAAGCGTGAGAGACAGTCCGACCTTTGTCATCGCGCGGGATCGCCGAACTTTTACCGCTGCCCGCATAATTTCTATGCCCCACAACGCCATATTTGCTCCTAGCAAGACACAACCACCAAAACGAAGGAACTCCACTACAGTATCATCAAACATGTCAAGAGTTGCTGGGTTAGTAACATATTATCTCTGTTTTAAATGCGCTGGCTGACAAGCTTCTGTACAGACGCACCGATTGGGCGGAAGAAGAAGACGAGGATTCAATCCAGCTCCCACAGCAGCAAATTATCAAGAACAAAGACGGCACCGAAACGATCATAACATGGAGTATCCGCGAAGATGGCAAAAAGGTCAAAACAACACGGCGGATTAAGAAGATAGTCGTGAAGCAAGTCGTCAATCCTCGTGTCGCAGAGCGGAAACATTGGGCGAAGTTTGGCAATGAAAAGGGCAAACCCGCAGGTCCTCAAACCGACACCACCAGCATCGCAGAGAACATAGCATTTAGGCCAATGGCGAACTGGAAAGCGTCGGCGGAAGACAAGAGCGAGGCAGAGAAGAAGAAGACCGTCCTGAAGGATGCCAAGATTAAGTGTCGTATTTGCAGCGGTGACCACTGGACAACGAAATGTCCCTTCAAGGATACGATGGCGCCTGAAGGTGAGCCTAGCGCCGCAGAACTGGACGGTGATGCGCAAGAACAACCAGGAGCTCTTGGCCAAGGCGGGTCAAGTTATGTGCCTCCTCATCTGCGAAGAGGTGGTGCTGGAGCGGGCGAGAAAATGGGTGGCAAGTATGAGAGGGATGATTTGGCTACTCTGCGGGTCACCAACGTATGTATTCTTGAGAAATTAGCGCAGATCGAGTGCTAACTTACGATAAAGGTCAGCGAATTTGCCGAAGAACAGGACCTCAGGGATATGTTCTCGCGATTTGGTCACGTTACAAGAGTCTTTTTGGCAAAAGACCGGGAGACTGGAAGAGCAAAGGGCTTTGCTTTTGTCAGCTACGCAGACCGATCAGATGCTGCGAAAGCTTGTGAGAAGATGGATGGCTGTAAGAAACTCAACCTTGATCCGGTTCGATGAGACACCTGCTGACAGTTTCCCTAGATGGCTTTGGTCACTTGATTCTGAGAGTCGAGTTCGCAAAGAAGTCTACTTAGATGAAATGCTATGACGATAGAAAAGTGGATATCTTGGTTGGCGTTCCCATGGGGTAATGTGAGGCGCATGCATTTGTTCGTCTAGAAAGTCATGTATAGTGAGAGCCTGCTTCATCAAATATCCTCATAATCAATGAAAATCTTCTGAGAGTTGAAATAAATATTTTGATTATGAAATCCCATAAGCTTCAATGAGGTCAAAGTTATCAGATACTCGAGAGAATATGGTCTTTGCTAGAACCATATTCTAAAGCAAACAGTTTCTAGAGGAATATACGTTTTCTTAACCGTTTCTTGATGATAGGCATCACCGTATTTATGTTCTTTCAGGGGTCCCTTTTACGGTTGATGCTTTGGTGATCATGATAGGCGGGATCTCTCGGCAGTGCACAGCCACCAACCTTGAGGGCTGAAGCATCAATGGCTGACGAACGCCCTCCACACCTTTTTCTAAAATACGGGTTCCCCTATGTTTCAACTTGGACTGAAGCAATATGCTTAACTATCGGTGATCTCCATTCTCCCTTCTACACGACTAGTCAGAACCAGGCCCGATATGTCTACGCCGAATCACACGTCATCACGCGCCGAACAGAGCCCTTCGAACGGGAAACCAGTCGGCGGAGAACATGTCGAGCTTAACGAGATCCCTTCATTGAAGCCGAGTCTTCCGGTTGAGGAGGATATAATGCAGCTGGCAAGGTTAGGCGAAATTGGAGCGATACAGAAGCTGTTTGATAGTGGGAAGTTTGATGCCAACTACGCGGATGAACAGGGCATTACACCACTTCATGTACGCCCACGCAAGCACTTTAATGTCTGGGAATTCTCGAGGACGCTGCTAACATTTCTATCGTACCTAGTGGGCTGCGATCAATAACCACTACGCCTTATGCCACTTTCTCATCCAGAAAGGCGCCAACATAAATGCCAAAGGCGGAGATGCGGTCGCTACTCCTGTGCTATGGGCCGCAAAGAGATGCCACTATTACGTGGTTAACCTACTCCTACAACATGGCGCAGACCCTCTACTCACTGACGACCAAGGCTTTAACCTTCTTCACTCTGCTACCCTTGACGGGAATGTTTTTCAGTTAGTTCTACTCCTCCACCAGGACATACCCGTGGACATCCCAGATGCACAATCACATACACCGTTGATGTGGGCGGCATACAAAGGATTTCCCTCATGTGTGGATCTGTTTTTACGGTGGGGCGCAAATGTCTACGCAAGAGACGACCAAGGGTTTACAGCTTTACACTGGGCACTGGTGAAAGGATCTCAAGGCTCAATGCAAAGGTTGATTGAATACGGCTCGGATAGATTTGCAAAGAACAATGACGGCAAAACCCCTGCGGCAACAGCAAAAGAAATGAACAGCCTTCGACAATGGCACCGCGCTCTCTCAGAATGTGGCTACAATGCGGATGGGACTTCAAGGGACTTTCCTCTGTCTTTCATGGTTAAGGACACAAGGACGTTTCTCTCAAGAGTCATCTTTCTCTGGCCATTCATTATCATATTTTGCGGCCTATACATTCTCAGCCATATGGTCGTATATGCTGCGATTCCCATAGCTATCGTTGTTGCGTACTCGCTGCAATGGGTTGCTCAAAAATTATTACGATGGGCGCCTCCTAATATGAAAAACATACACCACACTGTTAGTGGAATATATCCCCCGCAAAATAATCGATAGAAATCCTGGCTAATTATTTTAAATAGCCGTTTTTAGCTGGAATATTTGCTGGCACACTTTTCTGGGTTGGCGTTCGCTGGATCACCACAGTATTGCCATGTAAGATGTCGAAGGCGAGACTCTAAGTGTGTTATACTGACAAGAAATAGGGACGTACATGTCGAACCCTTTCCTCAATCTATTCTTTGCGATCTTCTATGGATTAACAGCGTATTTCTACATTTTCACAATGGTTCGAGATCCTGGGTTCGTCCCTAAACTAGGTAGTCGAAGTCAGCAAAAGGCCGTGATCGATGAGCTTCTGGAGTTACGGCAATTCGACGAAAATCGTTTTTGCGTAAATTGCATGGTTCGGAAACCACTTCGGAGTAGGCATTGTAAGAGGTGTAATCGTTGTGTTTCGAAATCTGATCAGTATGTTCTCTTGTTTATAACGGTTTCCATATACTGACTTTACTAGTCATTGCCCGTGGGTGAACAATTGTGTTGCAAACAATAACCATCGCCATTTTGTCCTGTATGTTTTGAGTTTGGAAGTCGGCATCCTATACTTTGTACAGTTGGTACTTGCGTGTAAGTCTCTAAGGCCATTATTTCTAAATACGGTATTTAATGCTAATTTACAAAAGATCTCTCCATTGTATCAACACCAAAAGATGTGACATGCAATGTAATATCTGAAGACCTATGCAAGATTTTGCATAAAGACCCTTACACCATCATTCTCACCGGCTGGGCAGCATTCCAGCTGACCTGGGTAACCATGCTTCTTCTTGTCCAGCTGCTCCAAATTGCGAGGGCCTTGACCACGTTTGAGAGCATGAGGGGCCATCTCAACAGCCATACACCAGCAGAAGCGCTCACAACCTTCGTTACAACGGGCGCAACGTCACAGGAAACTGGCAGCGGACCGCTAAATGGCGCCGGTTCCGGACAGGATACAGGTGATCAGCCCCGTCATGCCCAGAAGAAACACTCGGTATGGGGACAATGGAAACGGCTTCTGGGACTTGACACGTTCTTCGCGACTGCTTTCCGGGGCTCCCAGGCAAACCGAGCGCGTGATCGTGGCAACCCATTCTCGCGGGGTATCATCACCAATTGCAAAGACTTTTGGTGCGATGGAACACCGATTTTTGGAAGTAAGGATCCTGGTATGGCTCTGCTAGGAGGACAAAGGGTGGATTATACAAAGATTTATGAACCACCTCCACGCATGACTATGCGAAGGGCAGAAGGCAGAGGGGGGAATTACGAGGCAGTTGGTACAGATGACAGCGTTTGACGATACCATTGTAATTATGCAGTATTTTCTAGAGGGAATGGAAGCGAGCTTACGGATAATTGTACTTATTGTACATGAACTCAAGTATGAACCCGGTGGTTTTGCAATACTGCGGTGCATAATCCAGGTGTCCAGCTACCTTACTTCTGAAAGCCGCAATATCACTCCCACCCGGGGCGGATCAACCGCCGCCCAATTGCCGCTTCGTCTTTGCAAACGCTCTAATAAACCAGTCAAACTTGAATCATTGTTAAGAACGTCGCTAGGCCATCCTGATAAGCAGCCGAATCAGTGGAATCAATGGAAGGTGATATGGGAACATCAATAAATAATTTAGAAGCTAGGCACACTGTTGCACTTCGAACAGTCCTGTCTAACATCCTTTCTATATCTCACACCGTAGAGACATGCAGGGATAACCGACGGCCAACACAACTGCCATTACTTGCCATGAAACCACAGTCCTCCTATTCCAAAAACCGGACGGTGGATTTTATAAAGAATACGAAGGCTGGAATCCCAAGCCAACTACAACACTACCCTTTTGGAGTTTCCGATTCCGTGCCCGATCCCGTGCTCAACCCCCAGCCAACAGTATTCTTCCATGACTCTTATGAAGCCTTCGACCAATATCCCCAGGGAGTTGCAGACATTGTTGGGGCTGAATCCAGACTCTTCGGTGGAGCTGTCTTATTTGACCGTGGGGAGGGTGACGCAGATGTATGTTTACTTCTCGGCATATCATACCAAGGCCCATTAGCCTTCTTGGCTTGGCTATCGACACAAAAACAAACCTACTCGTAGTGCAAAGATGTTTTCCTTCATCCATTTGGGGCGCGCTGACTCATATTCCAGCTTCCAGGAACCCGGATCCAGCAATTCGCTGACTTTGCTAATGCCTCGCCTTTAGATATGGAGTCCTCTCCTTTACCCTTCAAAGCCTAGAAGCTCGCCCGTCGCATCGACCTGTGTGACGCCATAACGGCACTTCATATTTTCTGCAACCGCTACAAGCGTAAGTTGCCTGAAAGTCGAATATACATCTGTGTGCCTGCGGACGATTACGCACAAATTGAGGATGTAATGGAGCCAATAAAGGATCGTCATATCTAAGAGCACTAAATAAGAAAGATGGTGGGAGTGGAGTGGAGGGAAATTTTAAGGTTTCAAGTCTTTCCCATGATATGCAGGGAGAATGAGAAAATACAAGCTCCGCAGTGACATAGTGAGTCTTTGATAATAGACCCGGTTTTTGCTGGAGTGGATGAGTCAAGCTTAAGGAGTGGTCTGGACTTAACTCAAAAATGCAGTTCTATCCGTACCATGGTTTTGTTGGACGGTGGACTTGAATTTAAGAAAAATAAAAATAAAAATAAAAATACATGATTGGACGGTAGATTTCGTGCTGTTGTATGATTGGTCAAGGAAAATATGGTGAGACTACTAAGTTGTAAAACTGGAGAAACATTTAAGAATGAATGAAATATTGAAGCAGGTGTATCAGTTGTACCAGCACACGTTGACATTCTTGACGCTTGGAATTGTTGGTGTCGAATGCAGAATTTCAAAGCGCCTGGTGACGCAAGCTAAACTTGAAAAAGTGCCGACAACATGGCCGAGGTCAACGTGACCAAGCCGTGCGAGAATGGCCGCCTGTAATTATTCCTTTTTGCGGTTTCCACTGTTGGATACAGAGAAACCATAGACATGATACAACACTAGACTGTCCTTGAACGTTCGCGGTGTGGTCTTCTTCCTACGCTCTCTTGACTATCTTGTCATGAACCCCATTGAGGCCTTTCAGGCCTTCCGCTACCTTGCTCGAGCATCGCATCGCTCTCGCCGAAGATTCGATGGCAAAAGGACGTTATGCTTGGACTGCTTGAGGACAATGCGCCTTCGGGCGCGTCCTTGGGCCGAGGCAGCGCGCCGAAGGGAGAGTTTGCCACGAATAAGACCTATGAGCAGGGTGAGAGGACCAGCGAGAACCTACAAAGGACTAGCGACAGTACAACCTGGTATATGACTACTAAAAAATTTGTAAAACCAGAGCTTTCACTAACATGCAAACGCAGAAGGGACCCAGAAAGAGGGCCCTCTGGCGGAGTACGATGCACGTGTCGAATCTGGAAGACTTCGAGATGACGAGCACCAGCGAGGTATAATGAGAGTCCCAAAGTATCTTGTGTACTTCAGAACTACATCTAACATGTCTGTATAGGCATTATACAGAACCTTGAAGACCTCCACGATATGCTCTCCCACTACCAGCAACCCAAAGTAGTCCAACCCACCACTGAGCCTCTCCAACCACCCAAAAAATCTCTTTTCTCCTCCCTATTCAGCCAAAAATCTCAACGAAGAGCACTCCCACAAATACCTGCGAATAACCCGAAAGGCCTGTATATGTATGGGGATGTGGGCAGCGGCAAAACCATGCTGATGGACCTATTTTTCGATACTCTTCCCTCAAATATCACAGCGAAGACACGGCTACATTTTCATAACTTCATGCAAGATGTGCATAAAGACCTACATAAAATGAAGATGGCACACGGGAACGATATAGATGCGATTCCCTTTGTGGCAGCAGGTATCGCGGAGAAGAGCACAGTGCTATGTTTCGATGAATTTCAGTGTACAGATGTAGCAGATGCGATGATACTGCGGCGGTATGTGCCAACGCGTTGGACTTGAAATAGCTTCCGAATCCGGGAGGAGAAAATGAGTGCGAAGAGCTAAATCCCAGCCAGACTCATCGAATCGCTCATGTCCCACGGAGTAGTACTTGTCACAACCTCGAACAGACACCCGGACGAGTTGTACAAAAACGGCATCCAGCGCGAATCGTTCATCCCGGCTATCATTATGCTTAAAGACCGCCTCCGCGTCATAAACCTCGACTCCCACACAGATTACCGCCGAATCCCACGACCGCCGTCCGGTGTGTACCACCATCCGCTCGACAAAGCTGCCGATACGCACGCCGAGCGTTGGTTTCGCTTTCTCGGAGACTTTGAACACGATCCGCCGCACCAGGCCACGCATTCCGTCTGGGGGAGAGACATCAACGTGCCGAGAGCGAGCGGGAAAGCTGCCATGTTCACTTTTGACGAAATCATTAGACGAGCTGCAGGCGCGGCAGATTACTTGGAGTTGATGCGGAATTACGAAGCGTTTATTATTACTAGTGTGCCGGGAATGTCACATAAAACGCGGGATCTAGCTCGGAGGTTTATCACGCTTATTGACGCCATTTATGAGAGTCGGGTACGTATGATTTCTCACGGGTGTTATAATGTATATTTGAACCAAAGAACCCGGGTTCAAGACGAAGAGAGGAAATGTGGGAGAAGAGCATTGGCGTTAACAACATTCCCAGGCCAAACTCGTCATGACGACCGCTGTCCCTCCAACAGGGCTCTTTCTCTCACATGATGAGCTCGACGAAGCAATACACGCCGGCCAGTTCAAAGGCGAGCTCCCTCAGGTCGACACGCACCACGATGTCTCGGACGTGATGCGCAACCTCATGGACGACCTCGGCATGAACATGTCGATGTTGAAGAACTCGTCCTTGTTCTCTGGTGACGAGGAGCGCTTTGCGTTTGCGAGAGCGCTGAGCCGGTTAAGCGAGATGGGCAGTCAGGAGTGGATAGAGCGCGGCATGGGGTTAGAAAATAAGGGTGGGAAGAAGGAGATGGAGAGTTGGCAACGGGTGAGGAGTCGATGGAGGGAGGATGCGTTGTAGAAGGGGAAGAGTTTGGTATAAGTACTTGGTATGAATATGCTGTTATCTTCACTAGAGCGATACCTTGTAGAGCGGAGGGCATTGCATTACATTAGATTGACTAGGATCACAGGATTTAGACAGCAATTATAAACAATGTTTCTATAATCTGATGGAGTGCTCAGTCTTCACCGCTTCTTATTGTCGACTAGAGCCACGGAACTTGAAAGCTCTTGATCTTTTTGCTTCCTCGCCTGTAAAGTGATTGAGACCGGCGCTTAATTACCAAGTTCTGTGTATGTAGAAGAGGGACCTGGGGAGACCTGGTATGGCCAGCTGGAGGTTTATCTAAAAGTTTCTGGGCTCCGGGAAGATCTTGCTACGTCTCTGCTAGTTTACTTTATTATTGTGTTGGCTGTGTGAAGACCATCCCGGCCAGTGAATGCGGAGTGTCGAATACAGGGCATCTGCAGCAACACCACTTCATCAATCATCACCGCCATTCCAAAACAGCTACCACAGGGAAGTTGCAAAACTGCTCTATTCCACGAGTATCACCGTGATCTATAAGTTCAGTATCCGCTCGTCATAAGCGTAGTGCTCGTTCAAGAGCCCGGTGAAAGAAAAGGACAGACATGGGAGTTGGGGGTGTAGGTGAAAATAAAATGACTTAAAAGCGTCAATTCGTCAAAACAAGTTTCTTTTATGGTGACAAGATATCAGAAGGTTAATTTGCAAGGAAACCCCCAAGCATCCCCGTCACCAGCGGAAAACAAAGCCCGCTCTGCCGCCTGTAAGTGAGCTTATAGAGACGAGCTCTTCTGCACCTTCGCAACGATCTGCTCCACGTGGTCGTACAACGGGTGGGAAGTCTCAAGACCCGTGATCTTGCTCGTGGCCTGCTTAGAGCTATGCTCCTTAAGGATCTTCGCGAGCTCGAAGCTCTCGTCGTCGCCCTCGACGTTCTGGAAGCGCAGCGCCATCTCGACGGCACCGAGCAGCGAGTCGCACGAGTCGCCCATCTCGGCGAGGTGCGCCGCGGGGCCGATGAAGCGCTCGTTGCGCGACAGTTTGCGTAATGGCGCACGGCCCACACGCTCCACTTTGTCTTCCAGCGCCGGGTTGGAGATACGCGAAATGATCTTCTCTACGTAGTCGTTCTGCTCTTGCGTCGAGATGCCGTGCTTTTTCACGATTAGGCGCGCCGTCTCCCTCACGCAGTTGCGCACAATGTCGTGGATCTCCTCGTCCATCATGGCTTCGTGGATGAGGGCCTTGCCGCGGTTGTAGCCGTAGTAGGCCGCCGTTGCGTGTGAGGTATTGACCGTGAAGAGCTTGCGCTCAATGTACGGCTGTAGGTCGTCGACGAAGTGCACACCTTCAATCTGGGGCTGCTTGGCGCCCTTGAACGGCGGCTGCTCAACGCACCATTCGAAGAACTTCTCGATCTTGACGTTCAGCCCTGCATCTGGGTCCTGGTGCGGCACGATACGGTCAATGGCAGAGTTGGCGAAGCGGGCTTTTGTGTCGAGTGTGTCCAGGATCGACTTATTCAACTTCGTCTCAATGTACGACGTGATGAAGCCTTTCCATGTAGTTGTAGCGTTGATGGCGTTCTCGCAAGCAATGACGGCGATAGGATAGTCCAGCTTACGAGCTTCAATTGCCTTGGCCACTGGCTCTGCGATGAACTTGAGGATGTTAGGTCCAACAGCGCAGGTCACCACATCAGCAGTCGCAATCTCGTCAATGACCTTTGGGAGCTCGTATTTGCTGTTGATAGCACGATAGTGGTCGATGTTGAACGTCCGCTCGCCATCCTCGCCAATCTCCGTCACGGTATAGTGGGGCGTCTGCTGCAGAGCCTCGATAACCTTATCCATGACATCAATGAAGACGACCTCATAGCCCGAGTTGTGCAGAAACTCGGCCACGAAGCCACGGCCAATGTTGCCACCTCCAAAGTGTACTGCCTTCTTATCATACATATTGTGTGGTTTGGATGAGGAATTGGAAGGTCTGGTAGGGTTCGAAGCGGTGAGAAAAGTCCAACAGATGGACTAGAGACGTTGCGCGGGGGTTGGAGGAGAAGTTGATGCTGAGCTGTTCTAGAGGATTGAGTAAGCTGTCAGCAAGTAGAAATATAGAAGGGAAAGAGGTTTTGAAAAAATATTTGAACTCTCACCTGCCACAATGCGGTGTGATTCAAAGTTAGCTGCGTGAGAAGCGCAGTCGACAATTCTAGATTCAAATCAAGAATGGGGGGACAAGGCGTGGGGATTCAGTGGCCTCTGAGTTGGTCAGTTCCCCGCGGTGCGGTGATGATGCAGGCAGTCAGGTTTCAATTGGACAGAGGCAGCGCCACGATAAAAGTACAGCAGTAGTACCACAAAAGCAAGAGATGGCCCGCAAAGATGGCCCGCAAAAACGGCCGTCGTGGAGTTACGGCCCGTAAGCTTCCTACGTATTTCTTTCCACGGGGAACTGCCCCACCAAAATCGTTAATACCGCAGGCGTCACAGGGCCTCGCTGCTCGACACAAACTGCGCTCGGAGCATTACCAGCTGTGTGGTGATATTTTGCTGGGTCTTGTGTTACAATATGTCGACCCGGATTGAGGCTATATATTGTCCTAATTGGCGCTGCCAATAGGACCGGTCTTTTTGGTGCCAGTTGGCGGTCAACACAATAAGATTCGCTATTTTAGGCTCGGAGCAGAGCCCCCAAGCGAGCAAAGTAGTCAAGATATTCATTGCCTTTATTGCCTTCATTGCTTTTGTCGCCCTCATCGCTCTGCTCTCAACAGTTTCTTTTGAAGCCATTTCCACAGCACATGCCAACACACTGTCACTGAACGCTAATTGACCATGGGGGTGACGCCATTGATCACGACGAGGTATTGTTAATAGCTCCCGCGTTTTAGTCTACGCCACCTTTCGGCCCTACCATGTGACGAACCACTCTACTGTCCAGGATCTGGGGTTCAGTTGCCCCTCCCAGCCATTCGCGCGGTAAAGATTCCGGTACCTACGTTCCATCTATGCACTTACGATCCAATGCGCGAATTCGCATTGAAAGACACAGGCAGCCCAGCTCGATAAAAAGGTTTTTCATCTGAACGAAGCCATATAACCGCGGTTAACGCGACATCCATTCTACGCATGGATAGACTGCTGCTGTCAACCGATAAAATACGTCCTATTTGGCTTCGCCAAAAGGACCGGTCTTTTTGGGCCAATTGAGCGTCGACAGCTGACATGCGGATACACTGCTACTGTGGTTTTCTTATCTTCTGCAAATTCGCTTGATAAGAGCCGCACATATCAAAATATCTTCTTTGTATACAAAATCAAATACAAATCGAATATTCCCATATGCCCACGACTTTTTTTAACTATAATGCCCTTCAGAATTCCTCCATATCGCGTCTTTCAGATCTGCGTCGCCTTATACTACGGTTGGAAGGTTGCATGGATTGCTATAGCTACTCAAGTACATTACTCAACTGTGTATCGCATAAGAACCTCCCTAGATATATAGGGTACTCCATACCCCCCCCATATTGCTCAGCAAGGAAGGCCTTGAGCTTTAGCACCAATGCACAAGTAGGTTCGCGATAGTTAATATTATAGTATTATGGCTATTTTCTTATAGATACTATAGGCTCTACTTATATTTCTTACTAATTGCCTAACTACCTTCCTTAACAAAATGGCATGGTTCCTATATGACGAGTTCGACTTAATTATAGGGCTCTTAACTATTTGGAAAACTCTTACGCGCCTACAATAGAGTCGAAAAGTCGTACAGAGGAAGGCGGCTGAGTAGGTAAAGGATCTTTGTGCCTTATAGAAGGGGCGTTAAATTGTATAGGATATTAATTAATTAATCTTTATTAACGAATTAGGAGCCAATAAGAGGACTAGCCATAGGAAGTTTGGGTAGAGTCCTATTACTATACTAGCAATAGAAGTCTCCTCAATTTAACGCTCTAAGAGGTGGAGTATACTACCTACTTATACCTATAAGGGCTTTCTTCTAGGGACTTTAATTTATTAAGGCTCTATTACTTCTAAAATATTTAACGCATAGATTAAAGCTGCAGTTCTCCCGCGGTGTAGGCCTAGTTATACTACTCTAGTTATAGATAATACGTTAATACATAAGAGCCAGGTAAGAACGTCAATTTAAGTAAATATCTATATAGATTTTAACAGAAAATAGGAGCTTTAAGCTCTCTATAAAAACGTAGGTGTCTATATAGAATATCTTTCTCTATACTCTCCAGAGTTTAACCCAATTAAGCACGCTTTCTATAACTTAAAGACGTAGATCTGACGCTATATTAATAAGCTTAATATATATAAAGACTTTAGAAGCTTTCTAAGGCTTAATATAGAGAGTATTAGGAGCCGTATAGCTGCGCAATTACACTTCCGACATATAGGTTATCTAGTAGTTAACTAGTTAGTTCTTATTATACGCAATCTAGTATAAAACAGTATAGAGAACTATAGTATATACTACTTAATTAACTTCCTATAGACCTTTAAGTCTTGCTAAAGCTTTGTTAGTGTACCTAATTTTAGCCCTAGTTTTTCCTATATTATATTACTCAGCTCCTTTGTATTTTATAAGGCCTCTAGATTAAAGTCGTGTTTATTTAAGGTATCTACAATATAATCTAGCTTAGTAGTTGACTCTACTATACTCCAATAGGGGTGCTTTTAAAGCCAGTTAAAGTAGCCATTTAATTTCTTAACGGAGTCGGGCCCAGGTATAATTAGGCTTATAGGAGGCTCTAGAGGAGGCGCCAAAAGAGGCGCTAGCGCTATTATATAAGCCAATTAAGGTGTTATAGGCGTAATAGGCTACTAATATAGGTAGGGAGCGTATTAAACATATAGATATAGTTAACACTGGGTAGGGTATATCTGGTAGGGAGCATACAGAGGAAAGTTAGGTTAATTAGTAAGCTCCATTTTATCCTTACGCAATCGCGTCATGCCATCCTTTTAGCTTAACTATATGGCGATTTAAATTAACGGCTTATCTACAGTAGCCTTACCCTTTATAATATTATTCCCCCAGGCAGTTATAGTCAATGTATTAATAGGGTGGTGATTTGCCGGGCTCTCTAAGTTACCACTATTAACCTAGCAGCTACGCCTACTGTTTATATAGGTTATATTTTGACAAGGCCACCATATCATAATTAGGGGCCCCCCATGCTAAGCAAGGACCTTAGTTAGAAGTATACCCGGTATATTTAAGCGTTATAGAGCGGTTGCAGTACTACTTAAGGCTTTACCTCTCTTATTTAGATTGGTAATTGCCTCTATAAGGCTTCCTATTTAATTGCTAAGAGCTTACGCGGAGGAATTAGGTGTACTAGCTTATAAATCTAACAAATTTAACGCCTAGGGGAGCTCCAAAAGGGTTGCGGTAACCTTAACTTTTAGACCCTTCTTTTTCTTACCATGCTAAGCATCTAGAAGTCGATCTATGGCATTAATATCTTTAATACTGTGTATATCTATAAGGATCTCCTTGCGTTTAGTAGCTCAATCATAACCAGCAACTGCTTATATTATTATAGTAGATTTAAATCGCCCTAGGTATTTCTTACAAACTTCATCTACCTAATTAATTAAGTCACGGTAGCGAAAGCAATATATATACATTCGCTTTGCTATATTTGCAATAGGTGTATTACCTACTACTACACGCTAAATAAGTGTATAAGTAATAGGCTCTAACTCTAACTCCTACCACTACGTCATATCTAGTTTAGATGCAGGACCGGGTAATTTAGGAGAAAAGAAATCTACCAAGTCAACTACCTCTTAATTTTAACGCCCTATAGAAGCTGTACGCCGAGACTTATATCGTAGAGAGGCTCTTGCATTTGGCTTCTTAAGAGGCTTTAGCTTCTTAATATTCTTCTTCCTAGCTCTTTTAGATGTTCGCTATAAAAATACTTCCTTATTCTCTACTGCCTTCCTTAATTAACGCCGTACGCGCGGTAAGGAAATCTCTTTAAAATCAATAAAAGAACAATCCTTGTGTAATAAGTTAACTACAATAGAGCTCTTCTTAGGGGGGTATTAAGTAGTAGAGCCGTAGTTATTATTCTTGTTAGTCTTAGTATCTTCCTTATCTATAGTGTCTACTTCCTTAGGGAGTTCCTCTACAGCCACAGAAGAAGCTCTTACATAATTGGCTGGGCCTTTTTTAGGAGCAACACTAAGACGCCGGCTGCTTTTAGCAAGAGAGTCAGAGCCAGGGGGTGCTGGTAGTGGGCGTTAGGGTATAGAGGCCTACAACACAGCTCGTTTTCGGCGGGCAGATGAGGACACCATATTGGTAAAAACACCTGCCAAGACGTCGCGATATAGATGTCGGTGTAAATTAGAGCTTCATATAT
>Ga0307507_10004966_pt1 | contig 22604 bp, 7 predicted proteins | sample 7_EM_MG_FD_207223 | JGI IMG/M metagenome (GOLD analysis project Ga0307507, IMG submission 207223) | Populus trichocarpa ectomycorrhiza microbial communities from riparian zone in the Pacific Northwest, United States - 7_EM | ecosystem: Host-associated > Plants > Roots > Unclassified | place... | reverse complement strand
CTATAAACGAGGATCCAAAGCTAGAGAAAGGAAAGGAGAAGAACGGAAGCACCGCTCGAAGCTATATACAATCATCTGGTCACGTGATGGCAACTTGCCATCACGTGACGGCAAGTTGCGGCAATCTGACGGCAATTTGCCAGTACCGTTTTCTACCAGCGCCGTAACACTATATAAGGATACTAGGCTAAGGAGAAGAAGGAGAAGAAGACTATTGGAGACTAATAAGATATAGGGGGTCGCTAAGGCGCTAGTAGTAAGCGAGCTAATAGCGATTTTCTATACCGGGCATAGAAAATCCTAATTAGTTAGCTCTATAAGTAGTGCTAGCAGAATATAGCAGAGTCTAGCAGATTGCCCAGAAATGCGGCAAATTGCCTAAAAATACGGTAAATTGCCCTAGAAACGGCAATGTGGTAGGTAACGCGCTCCAGTACTATTATATTACCCCCCCTCCTAAAAAAGCCTGCCCTTAGGCTTTATCTAAGTTCTTTATTATTATCTAAATTATTATAGTTATCTAATCCCTCTTCTTAGCATTTAATCCAGCTATTTAATTTATATAGTAGTTTAGGGAGGTCTAGATAGGCTAGGTAGAAATCTTATAGCTTATAGGAAGAGTACTTAAAATTAGATATAGGGTACTACTCTAGATCTTATTATAATCTACCTAGCTTATATAGTATTTTAAGGTACTACGATCCTTCTTAACTGCTAAGATCTCTTTAACATCCTATTCTTTATCCTTTGCAATCTAAATTAGCGGTAGGGGGTTGTTATACTATCCAGGCAGTAGGTTATCTGCGGCCTTCTATAGTTGGTTTAAAGAGAAGATAGGATAGATCTTTATTAACTCTAGTAGCTTAACCTTAAAAGAGTGCCTTACCTTCTTAGGGATCTTATAGGGGCTAGCTATTTAGTGGTCTAGCTTATAGCTTATGTAACAGTGTAAGTGTGGGAGAATTGCATAAGCGACTTGATTCTAAATCTATGGAAATCAGGTGGTATATATACATGAAAGGTGTAGACAATAAAGGGGTAATTGATTGAGTCATTGACTAAGTCAGTGACCAAGTCGGTGAGCGAGTCAATATGCAGGCAAGTCAGATTAGTATTCTGGCGGTGTACGGGTAGTTAGTTACAGCTTAGCCTCTAGGTCTTCTAGTTCTTTATTAATACCTATACCTTATCTTCTATATGGAAGTCTACCTTATAATAATATTGGTTTACGTTAACCTCTTTCTTCTTTTATACCTTTTTTATAATTACTTAGGCAGCCTCCCAGGCTCTATATATTCTCTTAGCGAATGTCCAGGCCTCTTTATAGATAAGGCGTTTATGTAAAAGGCCAGTCTGACTAGAACGTATGATTATCTAATTGACAGCGTAGAATGAGAGTCTTAGGTAAGTAGAAGGTAAGTTAAAGGTAGAACGAGCTTCACGTATTAAAGGACAAATGCTTTCTAAACTCTTCTATTTAAAGACTAATTGCTAGTTCTTCTCCAGAGGAGAACTAGCTCCCTATATAATCCTTCTAAGACACTAGTAAAACCCTTTACCCCTTATCTATCTAACCATATATCCTCTAGGACATTAGTAGGACATTAGTAAAACCTTTATCTGTCTTATCTAATATATACCTTTTAGGAGCGCCTGTTATAATTGCCTCCCCTTTAAGGGTCTTAGTTCTCTAAGACTTTACCTCTTAATAAACTCTTATGGAGTTTTAACTAAAACCACTAGGGAAGTTCTCTAGTGGAAAGGTACTCTATAATATGGCTTATTACTAGTTCTTTACTAGTATAGAACCTTACTTTATTTTTTATTCCTCTACTCTTCTTCTACTATAGCTCTTTATAGTGCCTTTATAATGGAACCTTAATAATAATAATAATAATTAAATAGGATTTACCTTCCTTATTATAAGAATTTATTATAAGCTAATCTGGAGGTTGTCCTATATAATGCGTTAACTAGCTACTATCCCTATTTACCTAAAATAGGTCCTAATAATAACGTCTTAATATTAATTTCTTCTAGTTTATAAGCTGTCGTCTCTTATATATCTTTCCATTAATAACACCATTTGTCTCGCCTTTTAGCAGACTGTTTTTTATTATATTTTAGCTTTTAGCTTCCGTATCTCTAGCTGTTCTTTCCACTACTACTCTATTCTCTTTTTATAATACGTCTATAGGTAATAGGATCCCCATTTTATCTCTTTAATAATACTAACTTCCTATAGTATTCTCTTGCAATAGCCTGTAATTGTGCTGCGTATCCCTAGACTGGCGGCAGCATTATCCCTACTCTATTAGCACCATAGACCACTTCTATTACTCCTATAGTAGTTTCTCTAAAGTGCTGCTGTTATTGCGTTTACGCGCTTATATTAGACCCATCCTACGCCTATAAGATGCCGCGCTCTAGCAGAACAAATCTAAGTATTCCCACTATTACAGCCGGAAAAAAACCTATATTTTGGTATTTCCTATTCCATCCTATTCTGGACTTTTCTAACTATATTAGATCCCCGCTATTTATATATATAAGGCTTGCCGGCTCTAACGCGCTATTAGGGATTTCCGTTTATATTAGAATAGTAAAAGATAGGGATAGAAGGCGTCTTCTATTACTTATAACCTTTTTAATTTAATAAGGGTTTCTACTGCTATAGAGACGCAGTAATCTTAGATATATAGTGTCTAGGAGCGTATATATAAGCAGTTCATTCTTATAAATAATAACATTTATACTCTTGCGCGGGCCTTTTTAGCTAAGTAAGTCTCTTTAGTAATATATTTGGGAACTATGCTAACTCCTTAGTTATTAACTTTCTAATCCTAGCCTAGATGCCAATTTAGAGCCTGGGGATAATACTAAGAATAGTGTCAGTCGTTGTCTATAACTGACTAGTTATGGGGTAGTCACGTGTACTGGTCACGTAAGCTAAGCGAGTATGAAATCCACCAGAATCCACCTATAGAATAGTATTAACAATACAACAACTTCATCTATATATCTTGATATACGCATCTAATTCCCTTATACCTCCGCTGCACCTCGTCAAGTACCAGCCTTAACAGGTTATGAGCCCGGCTACGCCTATAGAGGGTTTCAATATAGCGTTTTTCAAATAACGCGTAAAGAGAGCTGTAACGTGTAATTACAGCAGTTGTTAAACGATTAAAGGACGCGCATTGTCCGCGGAATTAATTACTACCTTACTGACCTATTTAACTCGCTGAGTCTGATCAGAAGACGAGAGCTAAGAAGCAGGCAGGAGATAGTAATAGGTCAAGCTTGTAACTAGATAACAATCAATACAACGCGTATTAGGAGCTCAACTACAACGCGTCTAGTAGCATATACCACCTACCAATAACTTAAAAAGTAGACGACGATCGAAACTAATTAGAACGATCTTAATTACAATACCGCGACACAAATACAGCGAGTTCCTAATTAACTTAATATCTAATTACTGCACTTAGAATAAGCGAAAGCAGTAGCAGCAAGAACCTACTGCCCAATAGCATGAAGCTGAAGGGAGAGGAGAACTATGTCGCATGGAAGGAAGTAATAGAGGACATTACCGTTGCGAACGGATTAAGACGTTATATTTATAAAAAGGGAAAAGCACCCAAATATATAGATGAATTTGATGAGAAAGCTAATAAGATAAAGCTGGCAGCATGGCTAATATAGGAAGCTAGAGACTTAAGCATAAAGATTATTATTAAGCTTAATGTTAAGAGTACCCCTATATAGATACTAGCAGAATACAAGTTAGCGCGCGAGATGTGGGTAACTCTATAGACTTAGTATAAGGGAACCGGAGCAGTTCTTAGCTATAACGCTATTAAATCATACACAAAGATTAAGTATAACGACTACCCTAATCTTAAGCACTTTATTATCGCATTTAAAAAGGTTATTAAAAAGCTGGTGAACCTTAACATTTCCCTACCTAAATCATGGCATCTAATTCTCTTTATTATAGCCCTATCTAACGCATAGCCTATCTGGGCAGAATAACAGTAATTAAATTTTTAAAAAGAATTAACCTAACTGTTACTCTCCGCGTTAATTAAAGATATTATAGATAAGGCACAAAATAAGGATAAGAAGGCCAAGGGAGGTGTACTATATAGGGGGAAGCCTAATAAGAAGGGCAAATAAAAGGTAAAGGAGGATAAGGAGAAGAGTAAGGGAAAGTACTGCAAGAACTGCAAGAAGCTAAACGCCCATTATAAATCTAAAAACTGCTTTATTATAAATAAGAAGCTATATCATAAATAGGAAGAAAAGATAGGCAAGAAGTTTGTTCTATATTAGGAACCTAATAAGAAGAAGTTAGGCAGCAAGAGCAGGAAGGAAGAACCTAGTAGTGACTCCTCGAACGATAACAATGCTCGCAGTGACTTAAACAATGGCAATACTTATACATTCGCAAGGAAAGAGTTAGGGTACCTCTGCGTATACCTAAACAGGAAGAATTAATTACTAATTAAGTAGAAAGGAATACTATTTAATATTAGAGCCGAAACCCATATCGCCAAATCAATTAACGACTTTAATACTAGTACGTATGTACCAGCATCTCTACCATTAATTAACACAATAAGTGGAGAAGCTACGCCGCTTGGCTTTGGCAAGAGGACGATTATCTATGCTATAGATATAGGAGAGACGTATACGCTAAACCTTAGCAAGGTGCAGTACCTACCAAACTGTAGCATTAATATCTTTAGAGCTAGAAAGCTCTTAGATAGGGGTAATATTTAAATTAAAGATAAAAACCTTGTAGTTAATAAAGAAGGCCTTGGTATATTCTAATTTAACAAAGACATAATAATTATTAAAGTACCCCGTATATACGCATTCCCTACAGTCACATAAAAGAAGCTATTAGAGATATTGATTTAACTCTGGCATCGTCGCTTTGGCTACCTTGGCCTTAAGAATATACAGAAGACCTCTAGATTGGTTAAAGGTATAACCCTTAAGAAGGAAGAGCTGAGCGCCATATAATAGGAGGACGAAGACTTAAGGCTCTATAACCTATACGAGAAAGGAAAAGCTATAAGGTATATATAAAGACACGCTAAAACGCGAAATCTGCGGGTGTTTGACGAAGTATATATTAACGTGGTAATAATTACCCCTTAAGGCATTGGAAAGAAGAAGTATGCTATAGTATTTACTAAAAAGGCAACTTTAGTTCGGTAGGCTTACTTCTATAAGTTAAAGAATAGCGTATATAACGCTCTAGTTAAATACCAAAAGATGGTAAAGACTTAATTTGGAAGAGTTATTAAAAAATGGTGTATAGACGGGGGTAAAGAATATAGCCTAAAAAAGCTAGCTAAGCTTGCAGATAATCTAGGGCAGGTAGTAGAGCTTACTATACTATACAACCTAGAGCAAGATAGCACTTCTGAATAAATAATTGGTATTCTCTGCGAGCGTACACGAACTATAATAATTAATATAGACATTTTATAGTTCCTCTGGCCACTAATATTTAAGTTAATAATACTAATTACCAATTAAATAGCCACCTCTTTGTTAAAGGGTAAGACCCCGTATAAAGCCTTTACGGATAAGTTTTACCTAAATTAAGATAATAGACCATCCGTAGCTTATCTATGGGTACTTAGCTGTAAGACATATATCCAAATACTAAAGGAGCGCCGAATTATTAGCTAGAAGGTTGCCGCATAGGCTGAGGTAGGAATCCTTGTAGGCTATAAAGGAAGCCATATCTTTAAGGTATATATACCTTTAAGAAAAGAACCCGCCGAAAATAGGATCGTATAATCCTTAAATATTAGATTTAATAAAGGAGGCTTAATTATAAAGCCCCTATTAGAAAACGATACTAATATTCTAGTACCTACTAGAAACAGGGGTAAGAGCACTAAGAATTAGGATTAATAAGACAGTAACCTAATTTATTAGAGAGTTCCTAACATGCCTGGAAATATTAAATATTAACCCTAATTAGTACTTAAAAAGGCTATTACGCCAGAGCTTTAAATTAATAAGGATTTGGAGCAACTAGATATTAACTCCGATATTAAACCTGAATTAGAATATAATACTAAATTAATACCGGAGACTACTTAGGAGAGAGTTAAAACTAAAACGGCACCTAAGTTAAGGGGTTAACTTAGAGGTTTAAAGAATAAGGTCTATATCCTAAACCTAGAGCTTAGTAGAGAGACTTGATAAGCCGCTTAACAATCAAAGCTAAAATTAAGCTTTAACTCTAAATTAAATACAGCATTCTATACTGCATATGCAGCTAGCCTAGTGTTATTAATCTATAATAATCCTAAGATAATTAAGGAGGCAAAGATGAGACCCAATTGGCTAGAATAGAAGAAGGTAATTAAGAAGGAGTATTGAGGCCTAGTTTATAAAGGAACTTGGAAGCTTTTAAGACGATCAGAGCTGCTAAAGGGTATTAAGGTACTGCTGGGAAAGCTCGTCCTAAAGATAAAGAGGGATAGAGACGGCAAGATCCTAAAGCGGAAGGCGAGATGGGTTATTAAAGGGTTTAGGTAGTAGTACGGAAAGGACTTTAACCAAATATTCGTGGGAGTATGTAAGAGTGTCATATAGAAGCTGGTAGTCGCCCTCACAGCTCTATTTAACTTAGAAATTGAGTAGATGGATATAGTTGGAGCCTTCCTAAACTTAACCGCTAATACGGATATCTATGTAGAAGTACCACCTAACTAGGAAATCAATAAGGAGATCTTAAAGAATGCACCTAAATGGGCATGTAAGCTCCTAAAAGCGCTATATAGTCTAAAACAGGTACCTTAACTATAATAGAAGGAATTAGCCTCTACGCTTTAGCAATTAGGGTTTAAAGTATATACTAGCAACTAATGCGTATACATTAACAAGTCAACAGGAATTCTAATCGTTACATATATTGACGATATATTAATTATTGGTAAAGATAAGGCCAAGATTAAGGCTCTAAAGAAGAGTCTAATAAGAAGATTTAAGATGGAGGACTTAGGCCCTACAGAATACTTTATAGGGGTAAGAATAACTTAAAACAGGAAGGAAGGGACGATTACCCTATGCCAGAATGCATATATTAGCAAGATCCTTAAATAATATGGCATAGAGAATTGTTATCCAGTTAATACGCCAATGGCAGCTAGAGCTACTAAATTTATGGTACCCTTTAACGGGTAAGCAACGGTTAAAGATACTAAGCTTTACGGATCGAAAATTAGCTCCCTAATATATCTAGCAATCTAAACTAGACCGGATATCGCATACGAAGTCTCTATACTATCATAATTCTTGTTAAACCCCTCTCCACAGTATATAAAAGCTGCAGACTAGATACTTTAATACCTATAAGGCACAAAGCTCCTAGAAATTAAATACTAGGGGTGCGTAGGTAATCCGAAGACACTCCTTTGCGGATATTATAATGCGGATTTCGCAGGTAACAAGTTAACGCGGAAGTCCGTCTTAAGAAATGTATACTTCTTCGCCGGTAGAGTTATATTATGCTTATTAAAGAGACAGCAGACAGTAGCGTAGTCTACTACTAAGGCAGAGTATTACGCTCTAGCTAATGCCGTGTCCGAAGCACTTTGGCTGAAGCAGATTATAGGCCAGATAATATACTTAGGTGCGGATATTAAGTTAGTATGCCTATACGGTAACAATTAGGGCTCCTTAAGCTTGGCTAAAAACCCTAAGTTTTATTAACGGATGAAGTATATTAATATTAAACACCACTTTATTTAAGAGCACGTTGTAAAGGGAACGGTTAATCTGTGGTATATTACTAGTTCGGAGATAGTGGCTAATAGTCTAACTAAACCTCTTTCGGCTGCAAGTTATGCGAAGTTTATAAAGTAGCTAAGGTTAAAGGTTATTAAGATTAATTAAGCCTATTTGGAGTATTAAGTCAGTTAAATATAAAGGGGTGTGTTAGTTGTTGTCTATGACTAACTAGTTATAGGGTAGTTATGTATACTGGTTACGTAAGCTAAGCGAGTATAAAATCCACCAGAATCCACCTATAGAATAGTATTAGCAATACAACAACTTCATCTATGTATCTTAATATACGCATCTAATTCCCTTACACCTCCGCTGGACCTTGTCGAGTACCAGCCTCGACAAATAGTAATAAAGATAAATATTCTCCCTACTAGTCCCCCAGTTATGGTAGTCCGTCTAGTTCTTACCACTCTAAGAAGAATGTTAGTAAGAATACTAATACTTCTAGGGATGGGAGTGCTAATAATACTACTAGCAATAACATTAAGATAGAGGAGGAGGCTCCTGTTACTACTTCTAGTATTTAAGTTATTATCTTGTTCTTTCTTCCTTCTTATAGGATAGCTTTATATAGTGCCTCTCTAGTGCCTCTAGGATGCCCTAGTACTAGGAATTAACTTTATACTTTAGGGATGCCTCTATTCTTATTTTTAGTAACAGTCTATATAAAAGCAGTATATCGCTATAATCTCCGTATATAATAAACAGGTGGTGTTCTTATAGGTACTTTATAATTTCTTAAAAATTCTAAGTCTTTGCTCTATGTCTTTTTGGTCCTCTTTATATTATTAACTCTACTATATATCTCTAGTATTAGACCAAATACTCTCCTTTTATCCCTAGGGAACCCTTCTAAATCCCTAGGGCCCCTTCTTCTAGTACTACTACTTATTCTTAAATAGTATCTTCTTTAGACAGCATTCCTAGTGGTTCTTATATAGATCCCTATAGCTTTCTTTTATAGAATTCTAGGATCCTTATTATAATAGCGAAACATTCCCATTTCTAATGCCTATACTTAACTTTATGGTTTTAATTTGTGGGGTCTTCCCTATTGTCTTATTTATAGCATATCTAGAACCGTTACTAAATCCTAATTTATGGTCTTTAGGAAAGTTTCAATTGCTATATTATATCCTAGCTAAAGGTGCTCCTTAGATTCCTAACTATTATACGCCTAGAAGTATCCTTCCTAATAAACCAAAAATTCGCGTTTCTTCTAACGCCATCTTTGGTCTAGAATGTCTTCTATATTCTATTCTAGTTCCCTATTAATTTCATTAGGTAGGGGTAGATCTACACCGTCTCTTTTCTAGTATAACTCTAATAAGGAAATATAAAATATAGGATGTATTAGATATAATTTCAGCAATTCCAATTTATAGGCTTAATTTCCTTTAGTTTTCTTAACTATTTTAAAAATCCCAAGCTACCTATGGTCCAGCTTCTTCTTAATACATTTTATCTAGATGTTTTTTATAAACAGTAAGACTTCGTCTCCTATTTCAAATTCTTTAGGCATATATCCCTTATTATAGTACCTTTTTTGTATAGCCTGGGCGTCTAGCAAGTACTTTTTAAGTTCTTCTCTACAAATTCTTATTTACTTAATTCTCTTAGACGCCGCTAGTGCCTCTCTTTTAGGAATAATGTCCTTAATATTCTAGGGGTTATTTACTTTTACCCTAAACAGTGCTTTATAAGGGGTTATTTTTGTGCTGCTGTAGATGCTTATATTATATATATGTTACGCTAAAGCTAACCACAATGGCCAATTATCCTATTAATAATTAATATAGCAACGGAGGTAGTGTTCTAATAACGCATTTAGACGCTCCGTTTACCCATCTATTTACAGGTAAAAGGTAGTACTTATCTTTTACTATATTTTTAATAAAAGATAGAATAAAGACTAAAATACGCTGTTAAATACGGTACCTCTATTAGATATAATTCCCCTTAGCGTACCAAATAAGAGCCACCGCTCTAAAAATATGTCTACTAGTTCCGTTGCTGTAATTATTATTATAACAGCAAAATACCCTAAAAACTTTGTATATCTATTAATAATTACTAGGATAGCATTAGCAACCTCTCCTGTTCTTATTTTAGTAAGGGGTAAGCCTATTATAAAATCTATTATTAATTTTAATATTGGTCTTTATAGAATAGGAAGCACTAATAACTCGCCATAGGGGCAATGCCTAGATATTTATACCCTTTGGCATATATTACATCTTAATATATAGTCCTTAACTTCTTTAGATATTCTATCCTAAAAGTATTTCCTTTAAACATCCTTAAGGGTTTTATTGGCACCGTAGTAACCCCTAAGAGAGTTATTATAAAAGACCTTTAGAATTTTATCTTAAACCGCTTAGTCCTTTGGGATATATATAGCACCCTTAAAGCGTAATAGGCCCTTTTAGTCTTGCTACTATAGCTTTTTAGTAACTCTAGCTAAGTTAGTCTCTACTACATCTTTCTACCTCTCCCTAGCAATAAAGGCGTCCCTTTATTACGCTTAAAGAAGAAGATCTAGAAAGGTTTTATATAGAATACTTATTTCCATTTCACCTACCGCTATTATAGACTCTAGGCGTAGTATAAGATGTTTTAAACCATTAGTGCTAGCAGATTCTTCCACTATTATGCAGTATACTATGTTGTGGATAGGCATCTTACCTATCCCCTCTAGATCCAGAAACTCGCAGCTAATACACTGTTAAGTTAAAGGTACCGTAATACCTCTAGCATATCCTATAGAATTTTTGCTAATTCTAGGGTATGCCAACTTTATAATATCTGCTTAGTCTATAACCTAGTCTATAACCATATCCTATGGCTCTATTATTATAGTGCTTTATAGCTGCATTACTAGGACCTCTACCCTACTATGGAATTCTATAGTTCTAGGGAAAGACTCTTCTTTCTTTCTAAGTAAATTTTGTAATATAGGAATTATTTCTCCTATACTATCCTGGATTCTCCTAGTCTTATAATCTAGATATCTTAACAACCTATTAACGGGATTTGTCTTTCCTAGGCGGTATATAATTTTAAAGTTATACTATAATAGTGCCTCCGCCTATCTAGCTTGTTAACCGCTTAATACCTTTATAGTTATAAAGTATTTTAGGTTGTTATAGTCTATAAGGACTTTAATAGGATAATTGCTTTCTATATAATAATATCGCCAGTGCTTTATTGCTATAGTGTAAGGGCGCGAAGAGGCTTTGGGGAAGATTCAAAGGAACAATATAAATTCTATCTAAATCTAAGGGTATATAGCTTTTGAAGAGAACAAGACGTTGCGTAAAGAAGAGAAGGGAATAACCAGAGAATCTTGTAATTAAATAGTTAGGGGTCTTGGTTGATGCGTGCGCACGTGCGCACGCGGACGGACTTTGGTAGAATTCGATTGATCTGGCAGAACTTGGCAGGATTCGGTAGAATTTGGTCAAAGCGTCAAGTTTATCTTGTTAAGTGTTTTACTGAGACATTCCTACTATAACTAGGCTAGTCCTATTATAGTACCCCCCCTTTAGCCAAAGGTTTAAAATAATTTAATTTGGTTAAGAATTTATAATTTTATTACATGTTGTATTTTTGCGTTAGGTGGTAGTCTTGGTAAGGCAGATCTAACTAATTAGACAACTTTAACCGCCGGTTGAAGTTCCTTAACATCTTACGTGTTATGTAATTGCGTTATAAACCTTATAACTTATTTTAAGTTCTTTTTAAATTCGAGTTTCGTGTATTTGTGTTAGGTAGCAGTTGTTTACCTTTATATTGTGTCCATCCAGCCAGAGCAGGCCGCGAAGGATGGTACTTATGGAATTCTTTTACTAGGGAAGGCGCGTCGGCCTTAATTTGATTATAGGTTTTTTAGGTTTATGTTTTATATCCTTCCCACTTAATAAGAAGTTTAAATTGTTTAGATTATAGTTTCCATCGCATATCGTTAATTAAGTTAATAAAGTAAGAACTGTTACCATTATTAACAATTATGGGAGGTGGCGGTGGTACTTTATAAGTTATAGGATTATCTTTTAAAGGTTGCAATAAGCTTACATAAAATATTAGGTGTATTTTTATCTCAGTTAGCAGTTTAAGCTTATAGGCGTATAGGCTTAGTTTCTTCTTAATTTAGTATAGGCCCGTAAACTTCCAATTAAGTTTCTTTAAGGGCCGTTAAGTCCGTATGTTTCGTGTATTTAGATAAGCTATATTACCTTCCTTAAAGTCCTATGCAGGAGCTTGTTCTTTGTTCGCATGCCATTCCTATACTATTTAAGCGTATGTTAATTTACTTCGTAACAGTTCCATTAACTACTTTATTTAATTAGTAAAGTTATGCGTGTTAATTAACTGGATCCATTTAATCGTAGGTCCTATTATGTTGATTTTGGGTCGTGGTTCAAATCTAAGTTAAGGGTTTTGTTTGTAGGTTGCGTAAAATAGCGTTACGCCTATTAATACGTTTATTATATTATTCGCAGTAAACTTAGCTAAAGGTAGCTATTTTTCCCAGTCGTCTTATAGGTAGGAGTAGTACATTTATAGGTATTGTTCTATAATCGTGTTTGCAATTTTGGTTTAACTATCTATCTCCGGATAAAATATAGTTAAGAGTCGTGTTTAAATGCTTAACTATTTACATAGAGCTTGCTAGAAGTCTGAAACGAACTAGCTTCCACAGTTGGATATTATTAAGTTAGGAAGTCTGTGTAGCTTAAAGACGTGCTTAATAAAACATTCGGCTACTAATATCGCATTAATTGAGTCTATGGGAATTATATATTGCATTTTTATAAGGCGGCTAATAACTACTATAATATTTATGAACCCATTACTGCTAGGCAAGTCGACTACAAAGTTAATTAAGATGTCGCGCTATCTTTGCATTGGAATTGGTAGCGGTCGAAGTACTCCTTACTTCTTTATATAAGAGGTCTTTCTACGTACGTATATCCTGTATACTCGAACGTATTTTTATACGTAGTCGTGCATTATAGGCTAGTAGTATGCTCGTTGAACAATCTTATAGGTCTTCGCACGGCTAGGATGCCCTGCTATAGGGGAGTTGTGTACAAAATTAAGTATTTTAAATCGTAAAGGTTCGGAATTTGGAACTACCATCTTCTGTTAATAGTACAATCGATTGTTTTAAATTTCGCATTTAGCGAGTGTAATATCCTTATACTGTCGTTTTCCTGTTTAAATTGCTTTTATTATATCTATTATCTATGCGTTATTCTTATATTCATATTCTATTAGCTTATTAATTTTCTATTTCCTATTTATTAACTTCGCCGAGAAGCAATGCTCTTAGCAGCTGGCACAGAAAACTATAATACACTGCTCTTAACACAGAAAGGCCTCAAGGCGGCTACCCGGTGGCTCATTGGCCAAAATGTGCTAGACCAGTTCCGGGTTGCAAAGGAAATAGCAATAAAAGGCAAAGGGGCGAGTAACAGGCGCCCCCTAATAACTCTACAGGAGTAGAGTACAGTGTATAATACTAGCGCGTCCGTAGGTTTGTTACGGCAGTAGTGGTTCCCAAGGAGGTCAAAAAGTAAGGTAGTAGAGCACCACTGGTAACTTACAGGCGACTTATAAGCGAGCCCTAAAAGGCGGGGAGACGGATTACGGGGTTTTCTCAAATAGAGTTTTCTCCCTATATGTATATAAGGAGTAGTCCGCGTGGGCCCAATAGGGATCCGAATCGGACGTTAAGCAATGAATAATAATATTTATTAACTTCTAATTTATTTCTGTTAAGTTCCGCATCTAGGAATATAGGGCGTAGCTTTTTAAAATGTTTAGGGGGCAGTAAGATCTATAATCAATTCGTAATCCGTTTGTCTAAAGCGTTCGCAGGTAGGTCCTGTAATTGTTATATTAATGCGTTAGGCTTCTAATTAAGTTTGCCTAGTTAGTATATAATCTTAAAGTTAAATCATAAGAGGTATTCGGCCCAATGAATTTGGCGCTGCGTTAATTGTTTTATAGTTATAAAGTACTGCAGGTTCTTATAGTCCGTTAATACGCGTATTGGGAACAACGATCCTTTAAGCTTGGGACGCCATTGTTTAAAGCATCTAATAATTGCAAGCAGTTCCTTATTATATATCTTATAGTTTAATTTAGTAGGGGCGAGTTTCCAAGAGAGAAAGGCTACTGGACGTAGCTCGCCGTTTTTATTATATTGCGATAATACTTCTCCTAGTGCATAATTAGACGAATCTGTTTCGACAATGCATTTAAGGTTAGGGTTAAAGTAGGCGAGAATTGGAGCAGTTATAAAATGATACTTTAGGTCGTTAAAAGCTTATTTACATTTAGTGGTCTATTTAAATTTTATATTCTTTCTTGTTAGGTTTACTAATAGCTAGGCAATTTCCGAGAAGTAGTTAATAAATTAATAATAGAAGTTTGCGAATTTTAGAAATCCTTAAATGTCTTATATATTGCTAGGGCTTTCCTAGTTTATAATTGCGGCGACTTTCTTAGGGTCCATTTTAATTCTATTGCGGGATATAATTAAGCCTAAGTATATAACCTTGGACGCGTGGAACTTGCATTTCTTAATATTGTATTGTAAGCCTATATCTTATAGGCATTTAAGAACCATTCTAACGTGTTTCTAATATTTAGAAAGTAAGGACGAGTAGATTAAGATATTATTAATATACACGGTAATAAATATATTAAGGAATTTATAAAGCGTATTGTTAACGTATTGCTAAAATGTACTAGGACCGTTTTTTACGCCAAACGGTATTACTAGGTATTTAAAGAGTCCCTATTGTATACGAAAAGCTGTGTACTTCTTATCTCCTTCACGTATACGGATTTTATTAAAGGTAGCGACTATATCAAGCTTTATAAAGTACCGTGCCTTTGCCAAATAGTTGAGCGTTTCTTAAATTAGGGGAATTGGATATCGGTTTCAAATCGTAATTACGTTTAGAGCTTAATAATTAATATAAAATCTTAAGCCTTCTCCTGGCTTTTTAACGAATAGTATGGGTAAGGTAAATAGAGATTAACTAGGGCGAATAAATCCTTTTTCTAGATACTTGTCAAGGTATTATTGCATTATAAGCAGTTCTTCTTATAATATACCGTATAGCGGACCAAACTTTGGTGTTATACTAGGCTTAAGTTCTATCTTAAAATCATGCTTATTTTAGTGCGGGGCTAGTTAGTCTGTAAATTGTTTTTTAAACTTATTAATTAGATCATAGTACTCTTTGGGTATAAGAGGTTAAGGATTAATATGCTATTTCGGTTCTAGTGCTTTTTTAATATCTTCTATAGTTATAGCAAAGATTTCGTAATCTCGTCTTTTTGCTAATAAGATAAAGGGTGCGGCCTATATTATACGAATTTTAAGAGGTTTTAACGTAACATCTTTATATTCTTTACTGCAATTGGCAGTTATAGCTTTATCGTATTAGTTTAAGGTTCGTGGTAAGGGTAATTTATATCGTTTTAAATTTAAATAGTTATGTGTATATTTGTAGGGTAAATAGGTTTTTAAGTAATAACTTTAGTAGTAGGTTATATGGAACTTTAGTATTTCTTTAACCCAGCTAATTAAAGGGTTGTGTCATTTTAGCTATTTATGTCCAAGTATCATCTTATATTACTTCAGGGGTATTACGAATAGGGAAACTGTAACGTGGCCCGCCTCCACGTCGCCATACGGCCAAAAAGACTGAGAGTGCTTGCGAACTTGTCGCAAGCGCGGCGGGACCTAATATATATACTCTTATAGAAACGTATTTAAGGTATTCATCTATCTGCATTTTTATAAGAGCGTAGTGTGTCAATTCGCTATATATTAAGGGTTTGCCGTTAAAGCCTTATAGGCTTTGGGGCTTATTAAGTTTCTTTAAATTTAGGTGTTAGGTTTTTGCGTAGTTTGTATTAATAAAGCCTATACTAGTGGCTCCGCTGTCTATAAGGATTTATACCTCCTTCTATTTTTTAAGTGTTTAAATTTCGCCAAGTATATTAAGAGAGTTGTGTTGTGTATTAGCGCTAAAAGAGCCTAGATACTTATGCTCTTCTACTTTTTATCCTAAGGCGTAACTTGGCCCTAGGATAATTCGTTTTCTAAGTTAGCTAAGGGTGAGATACTTTATAACGACTAGGTATAATTTATGGAATAAGTATAAGTTAAGGAGCGAGTACGGCTTAAAGAATAAGTGCGATTTAAGGAGTAGGTGCGATTTAAAGACCAGGAGGAACTATAGCGGACTTTTTTAAAAGGGTAAGTTCGGTAATTTCTTTAGATATATCCTTTTCTACTATATCCAAAGCATTCTCTATTTGCGGCTTGAGTTCTTTGTTCGTTGGTTCCTAAGGGTGCGTAGGATTGAGTGGCGTCAAGGTCCATAGGGTCGTGCGTAGGTTTTGGAGAAGTGTCGCGCTTTAGGGTATATATTGGTTTCATAAAGCTTTAAATATAAGGTGTGGTTGGCTTTAGAGAATAAGTCTGTTTATTATATTAAAGGTCCTTATTAATTCGTTAACATATTATAGCAAATTTAGGTAGGTTCTTTGGCAGTTCTCTACCTACTAACTATACTCTGATTTTATCCAAAATAGCTTATTAAAGAGCAGCAACTCTAGTGGCTTTATTCCAATCTAGTTCGCTAATAAGGCCTAAAAATTCCGAAAAGAAGCTTATAAAGTCTTAATTCCGTTATTATAGGTTTTTAAGTTTGGTAACAGCGGTGTGTTTATGGCTGGTATTATCGTACGTTTGTTCTAGTAGAGAGACAAAGGTTTTAAAATTAACGAAGGTGCCGTTACGGAAGAATAGGTCTATGGTTTATGCAGCATCTTTACTTAAATAAGACATTCTATAGCTAACCTTGCTAGCTTCAGTAGGGTATTAGTTATAGTTTATTAAAAGTTTAAGACGGAGCTTAGTTATAAAGGGATGTAGGTTGTTTTAATTTCTATTAAATATTAGAGGGTTAGGAAGCTTTTCTAATTTTATAGTAGGTACTGGGTTTGTTATAGGTACGGGTTAAGCTACCATTACTAGTTTAGGGTTTGTATTTAACAGGCTAGGTTTAGATACAGTTATGTTAATTTTATTTATAGGCGGTGTTGGGGTCTCTAACGTAAATACTTAGATATTACGGAGTTCTTTATAGAGTGCTTCTATTAATCGCTAATGCTGGGCTTCTAGTGCAGCCCGCTGCTGAGCTAAGGCATCTATAAAGAACTATTGTATTATGGTTAACTGTTCCCTAACTAGGGATATAATACTTATGGTTATTAAAGAGGATTTGGGTTCGTTTGCCATTTTAATAGTAGTTATTTTTTAACGCAACGTAATGTAAGGGCGTGAAGAGGCTTTGGGGAAGATTTAAAGGAATAATATAAATTCTATCTAAATCTAAGGGTATATAGCTTTTGAAGAGAACAAGACGTTGCGTAAAGAAGAGAAGGGAATAACTAGAGAATCTTGTAATTAAATAGTTAGGGGTCTTGGTCGATGCGTGCGCACGTGCGTACGTGGACGGACTTTGGTAGAATTCAATTGATCTGGCAGAACTTGGCAGAATTTGGCAGAATTTGGTTAAAGCGTCAAGTTTATCTTGTCGAGTGTTTTATTAAGACATTCCTACTGTAACTAGGCTAGTCCCGTTATATATAGCTATTATAAGCAGCTCCTAGTTATATGTTATATAATACTGCTCTATAGGGGTTATTTTCCTTAACTAAAACGCCATAGGATGCTATTCTCCGTCTTTTAATTAAGATATAATTGCCCCTAGGGCAAAGCTAGATATATCCGTTTTAAGGTATATATATAGCTCCTAGTAGAAGTATATTAGGATAGGCGCCAATATAAATAAATCCTTTAACCAGTTTATAGCCTATTTAGTAGCTTCCCCAAATATAAAGAGTCCTAACTTCTTACTATCCTTAAATCCCTTTAGTAGATTAGTAATTAGGAGCATTACTTATAAGTAATAAACAATAAACCTTTAGTAGAAGTTTGCTGTGCTTATAAAAACCTATACTTTCCTAAATATTATAGGGTATAGCCATTCCCTAATAGCGTCTACCTAGCTTTTTTCTATTAACACTCCATTAATGCTAACAATAAAGCCTAGAAAATTAATGCTAGTAATATAGAATAAGCATTTTTTTAGGTTTATATAGAGCTTGTATTCCCATAGTCTTTCTAGTACCATTCGTATATAGTGCGTATATACTTTATAGTTATTAGAGTAGACTATAATGTTATTAAGGTAGACTATATATATTATATCCAATAGGTCTAATAATACCTTATTAATATAGGCCTAAAATGTCACCAGTACGTTAGTAAGCCTAAATGGCATTACTAAGTACTTAAAGTAGCTATACCGTGTTTGGAATGCCGTTTTCTACTTATTACTGGCTTAAATCCGGATTTAATAGTATACATCTTTTAGGTCCAATTTTGTAAATATCTTTACGCCTAATAGCCTATTAATAAGCTCCCCTATTAAGGGTAGTGGGTAGCAATTCTTTACAGTAATCTTATTTAGTGCTTAATAGTCGACATAGAGGCAAAGGGTCTTGTCCTTCTTAGGTATAAATATAATCAGTGCCCCTACCTAGCTTATAGAAGGCCAAATCCATCATCTCTAAAGATTATCCACTATATACTAACGTAATACTGCTAGCTTATTTTCTAATAGGTTATATAGTGGTCCAAAAGGAGGTTCCTTGTCTTCTATATCTATTTTATGCTCCACTAATATAGGGTTAGGCAAGGTATACGCAGCTTCCTTATTAGCAATATCCTTTAGGTCCATATATTCCTATAGAATCTCTAGTTCCTTAACTGCGTATAGCCGGACATCTAAAAATAAATACTCTGTGTCCCTACCCTTGGGGTTAAGAGTAGTATACCTAGTATATACCCACCCTTCTTCTTATATATAGCTTAAGAAAGTCTCTTAATCTTTAACTATAATGCATATTTAAGACTTCTAGTGTTAATATAAGGCAGAAGGCCAATTAATATCTAGATTAACTTAGTAAAGCCATAGGTATCCTAAAACAAGGTCATACCCCTTAATTTCTACAGCGCAGAAGCGTATCTCCTATATATCCCATAGACTATCGCGGTCCTAGCTAGCCACGGAAAAAGTTTATTCCCTATATCACGGAATCCGGTAGCCTTTAATACTTTAAATGGTGCGCACCTATAAGCCACTAAGGTCCAAATCCAATTCTTTTACCAGTAATTAAGAAATAAACCCTATAGTCGCGCCGCTGTCTATAAGGCAGTCTTACATTACCTATTTATTATTAACTTAAATGGAGACAGGAATAACCATACGGCAGCTTACTCCCTCCTTCTCTTACTAGCCTAGTATAAGGGAGTAAAGATCCACTAGGCTCTCTCTTTTCCTAATTAAGCATTCTCTTACTTCTTCTACTGGCAGAAGCGCTATATATAGCCTTTCTTGCCACAGTAATAACAGCTATATAACTCTTAGTTCCACAGTTTCTGTTTATTATTATTCTAGGGTTAACTAGCGTTGCTCTAGGGTTATAAAGCCTACTCGCGTTATCCTTCTACAGAGTAGTTAGGTTGGAATCTACCCCTTTTATTAAAGCTAGGTCTAGTTTTACGCTCTTTATTATTAGCGTCTTGTTCCTTTTACTTCCCTAGATAGTCTCTTTTAGCGTTTTTAATCCAAGTAGCTTTAGAGATAAGCTTTTCTTAAAAGGTAGGAATTTCGCCCTTCTCCTATATAGCCTATTAAATCTTAGGTTATAACTTAGCAAGTAGCTGGTAAAGTTATATAGCGTCATCCTATAGGTCCAAGTAGGGTATATTATCTTCTAGTTCTTCCAAGTAGTTTATAAACTGGACTATACTCTAGCCTTCTTGCTGTTTAGTGTTATGGTATCACTAGTTATAATCCATCCCTTAATTAGTAGGGTCTTAGATCTAATTAACTAACTAGGACTTAAGTTTACTAAATTTAAGGGGTATAGTAAGTTTCTTCTTATAGTGTATTTATAAACTCTTAACAGTGCCACACAGGAAGGTAGAAGCAATTAGTATCTAATTATACTTATTAGAGTAACATTTCGGGTCTAGCTAAAACTTAGTTTTGCATTAACAGATAAAACAATTGCAGTTCTGGAGACTATCACCATTATACTTATTAGGTTCCTTTATGCGGAATTTAGATTTTTCTGATATTATAGCGTAGTATAGCATTACCCCTTTAAGTCCGCTTTATATCTAGGGTGTCTATACTTCTCCCAATTGTCCTTACAATTGTCCTTAGTAGTTTTAATATGCTTATCTTAATTATATCTCCAACTCCTTTATCTTTTATAGGGTCTTGCATAGCAACTGCTCTAATAACTCCCCAGCGGTAATCGTTCCTAAGGGTCTTAGAAGGTTAGATGGACCAGCTATAGCTTCCTAGTCTACTCCTTTATAAGTAGAGGGGATACGCTCCTCTAGGGAGACTCTATTAGCCTCTTATAGTAAGGGAATTATTTTAGGGAGTAAGGAGGTATAGCCCATTATTGTCAATTAATAGCCATACGTTCCTTCCGTAAAGGATTGTAAGTAATTAGAATTATAAGAGGCTAGTCTAACCAGAACGTATAATTATCTAATTAATAGTGTAGAATAAAAGTCTTAGGTAAGTAGAAGGTAAGTTAAAGGTAGAACAAGCTTCACGTATTAAAGGACAAATACTTTCTAAACTCTTCTATTTAAAGACTAATTGCTAGTTCTTCTCCAGAGGAGAACCAGCTCCCTATATAATCCTTCTAAAACACTAGTAAAACCCTTTACCCCTTGTCTGTCTAACTATATCTCCTCTAGGACATTAGTAGGACATTAGTAAAACCTTTATCTATCTTATCTAATATGTACCTTTTAGGAGCGCCCGTTACAGTTTATAGGCCATTATAGGTTCTATAGGTCTATCCTAATTAAAGGATATTTATGGCTTATATCTATAGAGTAACTTAAATAGTAATATTTCTATACTATTATAAAAGAGCGTAAGCTATATATAGTCTATTATAGGTAGTAGTTCTAACTAGTTATTCTAGTAGTAATTAATAAAGGGGCGAAGTTGCTGGTTAAGGTATTAGTTTATAATCTTGGTTTAGCTGTTAGTCTAAGGGTAAAATACGGTAGAAAGCTTAATTTTAATTCTAAGTATATGGTAAAATTCGTCCTAGAAGTCTAATATAAATTAGGGTCTATAGTTAAAGATAATTAACTTAGGAGTGCTATAAATCTAATAAATATTATTAATATATATACGGGCCATATCTTTTATAGTTATAATCTTAAAGCAGGGGAGGGAAATAGCTTACTTACTTAGTTATTTAACTACTATAAAGACTATGTTATAGCCATGTTTATCCTTTAGAAATAATTTAAAGTCTATTATAATATACTACTAAGGGCGTTTAGAAACTAGTAGTAGTTATAACTATCTAGGGATTTAATCCCTAGGGGTATCTACCTATTTATAAGTATAATAATTTTCAATAAATTGTTCTATGTTAGACAGGAGTCCTTACTAGTAGTAGCGAGGCGCTAGTAGTTAGTAAGTTTTATTTTAACTAGGATGTGCTATAGAGACTTAATAGTGGGCTTTATAGATTAGCTCTATTTATAGGTTATTAATATCTAAAACTATAAGCCGTTCTTAATATAAGAGTAAGGAAGATACTAGTATTAACTTACCACTTAATAAAGGCAAAAGGTCACAAACTTAAGATTCTTAAGAAGAGATAAGAGAGACCTAAGGACCTGTAATAGACAAGAACTAATAAAAAGGGCAGCTGCTTAGCTTAAAAGTATATATATAAGCATAGGATAAAGATTTCTAGAAAACTAAGATTTTAATAAACAAATAAGGTCTATAACAATCCTAGGTAAATATAGTGTTGAGGCCAGCAAAGATAACAGCAAGGGAGAGAAAGGAGCCAAAGTAGAGCACAAAAGAGTACTGGAAAACCATCTACCGCAACACAATACTGGTTGGACTGACGCTGGAGAGACGAATGGGAGTTAAAGGTACAAAGGTAGACTTAGGCAAGGGGAACCCAAGCCATAGTATAGGCAACGCTATAGGGGGTAAATACCCAAGGGCTCCAAGAGGGCCTAACAAAGGCAGAAAATATAATAGCAACACTCTTAAGGACAGGAATAATAAGACTAAAAGATTGGCTTTACTGGGTAGGTGTCCTAGTAGGTAGCCTAAGGTGCGAATATAGCTGGCTAAGACAGACACCAAAACACGTAATACTGTTATGCCCCTTACGCACCAGCTAAGAAGCAATGCTCTTAGTAGCTAGTATAGAAAACTATAATACACTGCTCTTAACATAGAAAGGCCTCAAGGCGGCTACCCGGTGGCTTATTGGCCAAAATATGCTAGACCAGTTCCGGGTTGCAAAGGAAATAGCAATAAAAAGTAAAGGGGCGAGTAACAGGCGCCCCCTAATAACTCTACAGGAGTAGAGTACAGTGTGTAATACTAGCGCGTCCGTAGGTTTGTTACGGCAGCAGTAGTTCCTAAGAAGGTTAAAAAGTAAGGTAGTAGAGCACCACTAGTAACTTATAGGCGACTTATAAGCGAGCCCCAAAAGGCGGGGAGACGGATTACGGGGTTTTCTTAAATAGAGTTTTCTCCCTACATATATATAAGGAGTAGTCCGCGTGGGCCTAACAGGGATCCGAATCGGACGTTAAGCAA